>Ga0208299_1000009_pt1 | contig 212812 bp, 249 predicted proteins | sample 15_taG_FD_184089 | JGI IMG/M metagenome (GOLD analysis project Ga0208299, IMG submission 184089) | Marine viral communities from the Subarctic Pacific Ocean - 15_ETSP_OMZ_AT15312 metaG (SPAdes) (version 2) | ecosystem: Environmental > Aquatic > Marine > Oceanic | place: Pacific Ocean... | reverse complement strand
CAGTTTCATCCCTATTCATTAGGAACTCTCTCGGACTAATCTTAATCTTCTCTTTCATCATTTCTATTCTTTAAGTAACGCAGGTGGGACTCGAACCCACACGCCCTCAACGGGCAACTATCGCTTATTATTCCTAAACGTTGGTGTCTGGCTATGACAGTTAGGACATAAAATGGTTAAGTTCTCAATCCTATTGTCACTCTTAACACCATTAACGTGGTCTAACTCAAACGTAATCGATTCACCATTCCAATTACTAATACCACACCTCTCACATTTAGGGTCTTTATACCCTTCCTTATATAACCTAGATTTAAGGTGGTAAGAAGACTTATAAGGTGAATTCTCAATGAGAACATCCCCAAGCTCATATTTATTACCAAATGGTTTAAAATCCACCCCTTGGTTATGTGCTTGCCCAGTAAAATGGGAAGTATCTATATTCCACAAATCTAGTTTATCGTGTATCGTCCTGTAATTCCCACCACAGGGTTTAATACCTAACTCTCTACAGATGCCAGCTATCGATTTAGATTTAGCCACTGCATCCCCCATCTGTTCTTTAGTGTGTATATACTTCATACTATTAAATATACACCTAAAGTATAAAAAGTAAACACTACCGAAAAAAATTCTATCGTGTTCACCATTTAAGTAACGCAGGTGGGACTCGAACCCACACTCCCTTATCGGGAAAGGGATTTTAAGTCCCTCGTGTCTTCCAATTCCACCACTGCGTCATATGTAGGCGAGATGGGACTCGAACCCATACATCCTTTAATTTTGAGTTAAAGAGGCTTTGCCAGTTTCCTCACTCGCCCATATTGTAGGGAAGAAGGGATTCGAACCCTCACATCCTGAGATTTTAAGTCACAGAGGCTTTGCCAGTTTCCATCACTTCCCCTTAATCGCTTTTTCGAAGAACGCCTTTGGCATATCAGCGTTCATCTTCATAAATTCTTCCTCAGATTGAACCCCTTCATTCGCTTCCCACATTGCTCGGCAAAAACCAATATAAGCTTGTCCATACTTCTTGGTCATCACCTTGAAATCGTGAATGAAATTCTTATCATCAGATTCGAAATCCATCGCTGAAATCATATTATCCCAAGCACCCTTCTTTATATCCATCATTTCAATCTTTGTTCAAGGTACCGCAGGTGGGAGTCGAACCCACACATCAATAGTTTCTAAAACTATTAGGCTTTGCCAGTTTCCGTCACTGCGGCATATGTTGTAGGGATGGAGGGACTCGAACCCTCACGCCTTGCGGCAGTAGGTCCTAAACCTACCGTGTCTACCAATTCCACCACATCCCCATGTGACCAGTATCCCCAGATAGAATCGAACTATCTCCTTCGCCATGTAAAAACGATACGCTTGCCGTTACGCCATAGGGACATATTTTATGACAATAAAAGGATTCGAACCTTTACGGGGAGCAACCCCCACCATCTTTGTGGCGTGTCTACCATTCCACCATATTGCCAGAGAGCTTGTACATCACTCTCCTTTGTACCCCCACCAGAATTCGAATCTGGGCTGCAACTTTGTAAGAGTTACGTGCTGAACCGCTACACTATAGGGGCGTATTATTAAGAGTGTAGAAGTGGATTCGAACCACTGATGAGCTTTCACTTGCAGATTTGCAGTCTGCACCATTCGACCTGACTCTGGCACCTACACATATTTTATTTCAAAGAACTGGGCACAAAAAAAGCCCTAACTTTTCAGTCAGGGCTTTCAATGCTTTATATTGTATACTTTACATGATACAAGAAATAACACCATAGCCCGACTGCCCTAGCAACAGCACGTTGCTCAGGAGACATAATGTCACGACTAATATGTTAGTAATTGTATTCATCAGTTTTTTCTTCTTTCTATTAAATATGGTACAAATATACAAAAGTTATTTGGATAATGCAAGTCTTTTTGAAAGTTTTTTTGAAATTAGCTCGGTTTCGTAGCTAAATTAGCTCGAACTAACATAAGAGAAAGTGAATCCAGTAGCTTCAATATACCCCTTCAGTTCGTCCGTAACCATGTCTTTTACACTATCATTGAATATAACATGAAACCCTAAATCTTGGTGTCTGTGAATAACCGAAACGCTATGATACGGAATTTTCATATACATTAAATGTTCGTGCATTATATTTAGTTTGTGGTGAACGTTCATGTTATTCGTTATAGCAATGGATTGGGTTTGAGCAGTCACCTTTATGGGTTAAACCGAACCAATCACTACCACAATACTTAATGGTTTTCTTAAAAATTACATGAATTTACTTACTTCCTCTAGGGTAGTGGATTCGCTGAAGTATACATCAGCGTCCTCTGGATTAGTTACAACCTCTCCAGCCAATAAGTGCAATAGTTGCCCTTGATTGATTTTATCCCAGTTGATTTCTTCAGTACCAGACAAGCTAACAAATCTGTCCAAGAAGATTCTCATCTTCAAAGCATCATCTGCGTTTGTCACGTTAGAACTGTCCTTAGACATGTCCAAGTATACAACGCTAGCTGTAGGTACGTGGTAAGCCATCAAGTAAGCAATCCTACTGTCAGAATTCAATACTTGCGCATTGGCAACTGTCTTAGGTAGCCATGCAGTTCCAGCTTGTGGCTTGTCTCTCAACATCCAACCTGCTCTAACGGAACCACCATAACCTGCGTATGATGAAGGACCACTGTAGATATTCGCGTCAACGATAATCCATTCAGAGTTTGCTGGTAGTAAGCTTGGAGTGATATCCAAGTACTCAGCATTCTTGTCAGAATGTCCAGTGTTGTCACCAGAGTAAACCATTCCACCACCAATCTTATGGTTACCGTTCCAACCAACTTTGAACACTTCGTTATCGGAAGTAATCAAGAAACCTGATAGGTCAATGTCAGTATGGTCATTCCAGTGAACATACATTCTAATAGTTTGAGTGGTGTTAGCCTTCTCAACAGAACCGTTAACAGAACCATTAAGGCTCAAGTTAGACGCTCTATTATTAGATGTCAATGGACGGTAGTACAATGGCAAATCAATAGCAACCTTCTTGTTTCCAATAGTGTCGCTGTTCAAGTTACCCAAAGCTTCCATGATAGAAGTCTTGATGCTACCAACAACCTTGGCGTCCAATGGAGCTTGCGCTTCATAAGTAACCATCTTAGATTGGTCTTGTCCAGCCAAAATAGCCGCACGTCCAGCTTGTTCCTTATCACGGTCAGTGAAGTGGTTGTACGCTGTAACCAAGTTCTTAGTTGACGGTGTAATCGTGAACCATTCTTGGATAGCTCTGTAACCAAAGGTTCTCACCAAGTGGTCAAGTCTACGTGTAAATACACCTGGAGCTTTCTTCAATACTTCGAAGATAGCAACATCCTCATTAGCCAATAATTCTTCAATCTTAGCGTTGAATGTCTTCAACAACTTAGGGTTGTTTCTCAACTTGTCAGTGTAGGTTGCAACAGTGTTGAACCTCTTAACATTACCTTTAGCCATTGGGTGTAGGTAGAACAATACTCTCAACCACACTTCTCTGTACCCCTTGAAAGAGTCTTCCAAGTTGTAGCAAGATTCCAGTGTTCTCAAGATAACCTTAGATTGTCTTGAAGTTGGGTTCCTGAACTTAGTGTTGGTCTTAAGACCTTCATCACCACCAGAGTAAGCAGCCCAAATTCTTAGAATGTCTGTTGCATTCTTAGTTGGTAGAACTGTTACGTTAGTGTTATCCAATAGTCTTTGCCCCACGTATGCAGCAATTTCCTTGAACTTGATTTTACCGAAGTTAAAGTTAGCACCGTTGTCGATGAAGTAATCAACGATTACCTTATCAAACGCAGAAATGCTGTTATTTGAATAGATGATATCTGTGAAGATAGAATCGAACTCTGACTTTTCAATCAACTTCAATTCCTTAATCTTAGATGCCTCAAACCCAAACTCTCTTTCAAGACCTACAGTTTCTGTTGGACGCCACGCTTGGTGTGTCCAGTAATATAGGATAGCATTGATTGCAAATTCCTTGTAAGAAATAGCCAACACAGATTGTGGGAAACCTAAATAGGTAGCCACATATCCGTCTCCACCAACAATGTGGTCAAGACCTTGCTTGATGTCGGTCATAACAGTAGTTAGAGCCGCCTCGTCAAGAGTTGCTAATCTATCGAACAAGTCCTTAGATAGGACAAATCCGTTGTTCATTAATTCGTGATTAATTTGGTGAGCTAGCGCTTCGTTGTTAGAAGTTCCCGCTTCGATGTTCAAGCCGTTTCGCTTGATTAGTGATACAAAATGTCTCATATTATATAAAAATTAAAAATCTGAAAAGGTGGTTGTGTATTAAAAGTACTAGTAACCTTCTCAATGGTTAAACTATATTGTTTAAATGTTAAAAATCACAATAATCAGATAAGGTGGCTTTATTTTCAGAATTAGTAACCTTACCTATGGTTGTGTATTTCAGAGTACAAATATACAATAAAATTTCCGTCCTGTCAAGGGGCAAATGAAAATAAATTCACTTTTTATTGTAAGTCGCTGATAATCAGAGGTTTAATCTTCGTATTCTTCTAATGTCAGCGTTATACTCTCAAGAAATTCAACTGGTTCACATATCTTTTCGAAAGTATTCTTGTCGTGGCATGACACCGAAGGGGTGTGAGCCTTTATCTTATCAACGTATACATCACCCTCTGTAAGTAAGTGTATGTTCTGGGTGAAGAACGCAAGTAATTCGTTATAACTAAGGGTTATCTTCTTCATGAGTCTAAATAATCTTCAATATCACCCATTTCCTTTTTCAATCTATGGTATCTTTCCAAGAATTCTTTTCTTTTTTCTTCTTCTGTTTGTCCCAGATGCTTCGCTATTTCCTCTTCTGTGGACTTATGAATGTCAACACCGTTGATGATATAGCTGTCGTGGTCACCATGATAGTCGATATCAAGATGGGTACCACCTTTAGCCTTTATTTCGGCAATCTGTTCTTCCATTACTGAAATCTTAATTGCTGAACCATTATACCAAGTGGCACAGGGGTTATCTATAATAAATTCGGGGTCATAGGTCTCATATAACCCTTCTCTACCATAAATTTCATCCACAGGTTCAAACCTTAAACTGTCAGGTGTTTCAAATGAATGCACGTATCGTTTGGTAGTATATACTCGTTCTAAGTTTTCTTCCATGGTACAAATATACATAATTTAATTTACATATCCAAATTTAATATCTATATTTAAAATATGGGTATGGTATATCTTCTGGCTGAGTTCTGTAATAACGGTGGTTTCAAAATCGGTATCACCAAGCGTAGCATCGAAAAGCGTATTAAGGAAGCTCAAACTGGTAATTCGGATGAAATCATATTAGTCAACAAGTATGAGACCGAGAACCATAAGATGAGGAAGATTGAAGGTATGCTTCATCGGAAATTCGGTATGACCAGAAAACGTGGTGAGTGGTTTGATTTGACTCATGAACAGGTAGTCTCGTTTACTGATGAAGCAAAAAAAGCTGACGAAATCGTCAGCCTTCTTTTACGTGAAAACCCATTTTACAATTAGATTTTCTCTTCCACCGAATTAAGGTATAGTTCGAAGTTATCAATAACGTTCTCTCTACCCCATTCTATATAACAATCTTCTAGGTTACTGATACCTTGGTCTTCCATGTACAGTCTGAAACCTTCCATAGCTTTACCAAGCTTCGCACCTTTCAAATCGAACTCATCCATGACCACCTTACCATTGAATATGGTCTTAGCATACTTACTCTTAGAAACCGTGTACTCAATCTTAGCGATTTCGTCCAATAGATTGGCTTCTGGGAAGTAATCATCAATCATACGGTGATAGTTACTCTTATCCTCGTTGAATTGATATTCATGGTCTTCGTCAGCAACGTTATTCTCCATCCACTCCAAGAATTGCATATAGGAAGTCCTCTTAAGGTTACGTTCCCTGTTTATGCGGTTCAACTCGGAAGGTTGGAACTTTTGCCAGTTGAAGTAAGGTGACTCGGATACGAACTCGAAGATTTCCTCAAGTGTCGCAAAACCCTTCAACCATCGTCTGTAATCCAGACCCAAGAACTCGTATATCTTTGGGTAATCCTTAGATATCATAATCTTGTTCTTGGTGTTGTTGAAGTAGTAAGTCACCCATAGACCCTCTTGACCGTATCTCAAGCCGAAGCCGTGAGCCAGTCTACCTATGAAGTTACCTAGGTCGTTGAAACTTAGGTAATTAAGGTTAGAGTCAAAGTGTTCTTCATCAACAAACATAAGGTCAACTTGAATCTCCTTATAGTCCATAGACCAGCAGTTACCGTTGTGGAATATCTCATTAGGTGAGAAAGTGTCCTCAATGTATGTGCGTATATCTATAGCCTCACTATCAGCATCCACTTTGGTGCGTGATATAAGGATGTCAATGTCACCGAAACTCATCTTTTCATGGAAGAATCTAGGTACCTCAGCTTGGGCGAATGTTCGCCTAAGTATCCTCAGCAATTCTGTGGATATCTTGGTGAACTCCCGTCTCTGGTATCTCCTTGTATATGTATTTTTCAGTGCCCTGCCCCCGATGATTTCTAGGTATTAGTTAATAATTTAATCTCATGTTTTGTGTCTATATATCAAATAAATCCACAATCTCTTCTAAGTACATTAGAACTTCTTCATTACCAGCAGAATGACCCAATCTATAAGCAAACTTGTCAGCGTTATCTCTATACTTCTTAGGTACCTTACTCAATAAGTTCAATCTAGCTTCTTCATACCTCTTCTGAGATTTAGCTTTCTCATCTTCAAGTGCTTTTAGTTCTTCCTCACTAGGTGGTAAATTACTACTATAATAACTCATAACTATTTTATTAAATGTTCAACCTTATCACATGGTACACAGGTCAATCCAAGACCAGTGGTACTTAGTGTGAAGGTTTTACGTGAAGCCACAACACCATAGCAAAGCCCACTTCTGGTATCCTTCACATATTTGATGTCATCAGCATCGATATCAACGTTACCTGATGTGTTAACGCTGCAACCAGCGAATAGTACGGCACATAGTGCCAAAAGTGTTAATTTAGTCTTCATGGTATTATCCCTTTTTTTAGTAATTCGTGTATATATCTTGAATGTTCTTCATTCATTCGTATCGCTTTCTCCGCATTATTACCAAGGTCAACCTTATCGTGGCTATCCCTAGCATATCCAATTGACATGTGTAATCCGAAATACGGTCTACCTAGACCTAACTCGGCACGTATGTCATGCAACTGCTGTCGCTCATCCTCTGGAACTATCATCCACCAATGAGTGGCATCCGTTTTAACGTCAGTACTCAAAGTAACGTCAATCCTCTTACCGTTCCACTTCTTCTTTACCTCTTCCCACTTACCGTTGGTGTCACTTCCCCTATCATTGATAAAGGAGACGTGGGCACCTCTTAGTGGTTCCGCTAACGGTAGGTTATATCGTTTATTGATAAGCCAACCGTAGTACTCGCAGATGTCACCGTATAGGAATACCATTGCGACCTTTTTCCACCCACCTTGAAGCCCATGCTTCTTGGTTCTGTTGTCAGGGTCGAATACTATTTTACCTTTATATGTAACAGTATCCCTATACATTTGTGCAAATATAAGGGTTTTTTTTGGATTATGCTAATCTTTTCCCAATTAAAAACTCTCTTAGGAACGCATTTTCTTTTCCACCTCTCTGATTAATTCAGACATATATTGTATTTAAAGATTATTTTGTGTTCCTTTCTTCCAAACTACTGTAACGTCTCTAAATAGGTTAAGGTTGCCCATAATCCAATTAAAAAACATCCCTTGCATGTTTGGTGGTACTGGGTAGCCGTCCATATAGACTACTCGATTAACGATTTCAAATTCTTGACCCACCTTGAAATTCAGGTCTCTCCCCAATGAGGCTTCTTGCTTTAATTTATAAACTGCGTTCATGATACTTTTGTTTCTCACAAAGTTACAGAAATATACGTTAAAGTAAAGTTACCTATTGAAAAACTTCAGAATTACACCGAATATCACTACTATAAGTAAGAATGTTATCCAGATTGGTGATAATACCCATAACCAACTCCAGTCAATGATGCTGGTTAGTTTTAGTATGATAAATACGATGGTCAATAAACCAACGAATCCGATGCCACCTGATGATGACGATGATGAACTACTCATGTTTTTTTCTTTTTAGTTATATTGCGAATATACCGAATTAATTCGATACTTGCAACCCCTAGAAACGACCAGTACTTGGAATACGAACTAATTGGAACGATTTGACGAAATCACCCTCAAGCAACTCTGCACCCCACGCTTCGAAATCTTCGAAGTGTTTCTCCCTATCATCGTAAAGAATAACTTCATTGATATTAAGATTAGCACCTAATATAACATTCAACTGGTTACGTTTTATCTCACCCGTATCACCACCAGTATTAAATCTATACGCATCAAAAGTCATTCCTTTGGAATCTAGGATACCCTTAACTGCGCTCGTTAACTCTGGTGTGTTTTGTCTACCTGTAACCATGATTACCATAGTATCAGGTCTAGCTTTAGCCTTCTTGTATGCTTCAGCAACCTGTGGGATAACGGGCATCTCAAAGATGTTAGTATCCAAGGATTCAATCTGACCCCACCACCCTTCATAAGGAAACTTTTCCCCAGTAGCTTTTTCCCACATTGGGATTCCAACGTCTGATAGTGGTGTGTCAATCAATGTACCATCAAAATCAAAACATTCCAATCGTGTGATTTCACCCGCCTCTTCCAATAAAAGTCTTAATCTATCTTTAACCATTTTGCAAAGGTAAGAGTTTTATTTGACTCCTACAAATATAAATACTCTCTCACCCTCGCTTAGGATACGGATACGTCTTATTTCTTTCTTCGAATATCTTTCTCAACCTCTTAGTATCCTTCTTCCCTCTACCCAAAACGTAAGCGTATTTACCCTTCAATGGTAGTTCCCTCTTCTCACACTCAGCCATATACGCCTTAGAAGCTGTTTTAATGGCTTCTGAGACACTTTCAGGCATCAGGTCGAACATGACTCTATCTCGCTCTTGCCAAGCGTCTAACCAATCAATTCCGAGCTTCTTTGCCATCCTCTTATATACGCTTCTACTTCTGAAGTATCTATCATTCACCCATCTACCATTCTCATTCTTATATTGAGCCTTGGCACCGAATTTGGCACCCAGATAGTAGAAGTTACATGCTTGGTATATCGTACCCACTTCACCAGCTTCAGAATCAGAGTATGCCGTAAATAATCGATACGGTGTATTCTTAACCATCCACTTTGTTGAGTATCCGATTAATGCTGAGGCTAAGTTCTTTGGAGACCATGATACGCAAGCCCCTCTACCAATAAGTCGTTCTAGTTTTTTGGTTCCCTCACCTAACATCTTGGAGAATGCGTTTGGCATGTCCATGATGACCACACCAGCCAACATACCATTGTATCTAGCGGTGAAAATGTGGGTGGGATAAAGACCCATTCTACCCAACCATTCGTGTCGTTCGATGAAAGCCTTAGCTTCATCAAAAACGGCATCCTTCTCTTCAAAATTTAATTCGAAATCACTTACTCTTAATTGCGCAGCCTCTTGCTGCGTCATATTTGCCAATACAAGGTCTTCCTCTCGATTCTTAACCCTTATGTCGTATTGCCAGCAAGTTTCAGATTTATATGTTGTTAGTCGTTCCTCTATAGCCATTATACAGGTGAAGATAATTGTTGATTATAAAACTCTTTGATACCAGATACTTCCTTTATTAATACATCAGTAATCACTTCTGGTATCTCTAATTTGTAATCCTCTGACTCTAACTCTATTTCAGCTATGATTAAGTCCATCCCATTGAATACGTCAACTTCCCAAGTCAAACCATCTATAGTGTGGAAATACCTCACCTTGGATAAGACTGTTAACGCTTTCTTCCTATGGTAGTGAAATTCAGCACCATCTATTTGCTTCTCAATCTCTTCGTTAACCGTTGGACTGATATACTTCTTCTTGGTTAGGAAATATTTCTTAGTTCCATGTTGTTCCGCTTCCCTGACCCTAACAGTATAACCATTCTCATCTTGTGGTAAATAATACTGTACGATATCAGAACGCATATCGAAGAACATACCCTCTGGTGTTTTCTTCAGCAAGAACTTTCGTTCAATCTCTAATTCTTTAGCCATACTTCATTTTTTGCAAAGGTACAATTTTATTCTGACAATAACAAATTAAAACGGTAAATCATCTTCCCAGATATCTTTCTCTTTAGGTTGGTAGAAGTAATCCACTACAACGGTGGACTCATCCAGTAAATCCTGAGCAACTATAAAATCCTCACCCCATTTAGCGTTATCCATATCAGGTGGGTAACACACCAACCTGCTAATCCCACTCTGAATGATTGCTCTAGCACAATCCGCACAAGGGAACCACATTAGATACATGGTGCAACCATTCGTACTTACACCCTTTCTGGCGCAATTATAAATCGCGTTACGTTCAGCGTGTTCAGTATACATGTACTTGGCAGGTCTTTCATGCCTTTCTTCTACATCATCATCACAACCCCTTGGGAAACCGTTATACCCTATGGATACAATGTCTCTAAAAGCATCTACAATGATGGCACCAGTGCCAGTGCTTCTGTCTTTACTCCACGTGGAGATATTCGTTGCTAATTCTAAGAACCTTGCGTCCCACTCTCTAATTAAACTCATCTATTATTCGTATTACTCGTTTACATTCATTGAATTCATGTGGGGAACTACCCTTCTCAGAAACCACCCACATCATCTCCATATCTACCGTTTTAGCCTCATATAACTGTGGTTCACCATCACCGTAGGTTCCGATATACATCTCACCTACAATTGGTAGCTCGTTGGTTACTTCAAACATCACCCCTTCTACGGTTACTATCATTACGTTAGGTTATCTAACCATATTGGTGTTCGCTCACCAACATAGGCACCAGCGATATTGAAATCGAAGAACTCTATTGCATCCTCTCTGGACATCCCATCTCGCTCCATAAGTATCTCCAATATATCCGCAATGGAATATATCACCACCAGTTTAACTGGGTCTACACCTACAATAGCATCATCCAACCCATCAGCAATCATAAATTCCTCGTCTGGGTATAATTCTATAAGTTCTTCTAACATTTTAGTTTGCTTTGATTTCTGTTACCACACCACTCAACTCTATCGGTTGTGATAATGGTAACCATTCTTCTATCTTGTTGGACATGAAGGGTTTACCACCTTCAGCTACGTTGACCGCTACTGTAATGTGCGGTTTCTCGTTATTGGATGGGTACCCAGTAACACCTACTGCTATAGCCATACCTGATTGTCCAAGGTGTGTGGCAGTCAACTTGACCGTCTTACCTAAGTTAACTTTCTGTTCCTCTGGTAATCCTTGTCCGAATATGATTGTCATGTGATGGGCGAATAGTTTCCACCCTTCAGGTATATCGCTCTGTAATGTGGTAACTAATTTGCTATGAGCCTCTTCAGTCAATACAACCGCAGAGTATAGGACTTTTACTTCCCCTTCTAACGCTTCTCTTAGCTTATCTTTAAGTTTATCTTCCATACTCTATAAATAGATACTTATATGACCTTATTCTTTTTCATGTGAGTATAAGTCTTAACAAAATCCTCATATATCACTTTCTTATTCAAATTACTTTTTATCGGAGTATTAAAGTCCATATCCATAGCTTTAACCAAATACATATAGGACTCTTCACCAATAACACATAGCGCTAGAAAATCATTCTCGGTTGGGTTACTAACCAATGAGTCCTGTGGTTGAAATACCCATGAATGACCAAATGGTGTATCAGCTTGACAACTCTTAACGTGAATCTGTATCTCACCAGACGTAATATCAGCATCAAACGATTTCTCATTCTTCTCATATATCATAACATCTGGTGGTGTGGCACTCTTACCATTCTTTAATAGATGATTGAATACCATATATTCAGCTACCTTACCGTTGTAGATGTCATAAGCAATCTTATTAACGTCACTCTGGTCTCTTCTAGCGTATTCCGCTACGTTTGTAGCTATACACGATTCGGAAAAGGTTGCCGCTAACTCATCCTGATATTTGGATATAGGCTTAAGTGTGAATCTACTCATGTTGCAAAGATACACTTTATTTTTTAGAATAACAAGGGGTTAGTTATGCATTTTGAATTTCTCTCTACGGTTCTTTTCGAATTGAGAATTGAATTTCTCCACCGCTTTTCCTAAATCGGGACTTTGAGACAATGCTTCATATTGGTTAATCTCTTTCCAAGAGATTGCCTCACCATTCATACCTAATATACCTTCCTTACTGATGTATATTGGCTTATCGTGACCGTCTGGTTTAACTACTTCGTAGACTACCCCTTTAATCGATAACGCTTCACGTAATGCTAATCTGATATCATCCCTCATGCATATAAATATGCACCTTAATCGAGAGAGTTAACCCATTTATCATTCTTAACCCCAACTTTATCTTCCAACTCCTGATATGTGATTTCAGGTGCATTGAATTTATTTTCCTCATTGAATTGGTGAATGATTGAGAATACACATTGAATCGTATCAGCCGCCTCGGATAATAAGTCATGTCTAACCTCTTTGGTGGGGTGGGTACCCTTTTTTCTACCTGTGGTTCTGTTAATCTCTTTGGCTAATTCTCCAGCCTCTTCCATTAACTTCATACCCCTTTCAGATATAGGTGCAGGGTCTAAGTTGTTTAACCTACCAATTCTCTTGAAGTGTTTTATCATTTTACAAATATACGGGATTTATTTGAGACTGGCAACTTTAATCTCTAGATACTCTTTCAACCTCTCTAACTTCAATGATGTCGGGATTGTATATGATTACGTGTTTCCTGTTACCTTCTCTGTTAACGATAACACCATCAATACCCAGTTTAACACAGTTTCTAATGTAATCAACACCCTCATACCTGTAAGCTTCAATCCAAATCTGTAGTAGAACATCCTTCTCGTTATCATTGTACTCGAAAGCACTATCAACTAACATTTCAACACCAGTTCTAGCATCCTCACTCCAATTACTAGCGGCAGTCTCCCAATCATCTGACATTAATACCAACTTCACCAATAAGTCCCTATCAATAGTGATTTCTTCTGATTCGTCAAATAATACTCTTGGATTCACCCTTACCGTATAAACATAACCACCATCACCCTCAGCATACCCCAACGCATCATCATATGATGTGGTGAAGTAAATTCCTGGTCCTTCTTGGTCAGTAGCCTCTTCAGCGCCCACAAATTCATCTGTGAAGTTTTTAATCTCCTGTGGTGAACCATGATACAATAGGTATGATTGGTTTTCTATCACCTCGTTAAGTAATTCGCTTATTGATAATCCCATATTAGTAATCTCTATATTCAGCTAACCCCTCGGTCACCAACCAATCGTTTATATTCTCTTCACCGATGAATATCTCACCTATATATCTACCATACTTACCCTTCTTATCTCGCTGGGTTTTGATTGTAACATACTCACCTAGGATACGGTCTCTAAGGGCATCTCTGGATACTAAACCATCCTCACGCTCCTTACCCCTCACTTCAGGTGTGTTAATACCATATAGTCGTATCTTTTCAACGAACTTTATTTTGAAACCCAAGTCAATTTCTGCTGTTACGGTATCACCGTCATATACTTCTAAAATCTTTGCTCTGTATTCGTACATGCATATAAATATACACCTATCAGTTACAACTCTTAAGGTAATTAACTAAATATCTCTGAATATTCTCCTTACCCACATCGTTGGCGCTTTGAATGTTCCATCTAGGTAAAGGTTTATCATTATCCATACAGTATTCGACCAACCACTTAGCGCAGTCCATACCTGTCTTCTCATGCCATATAACAGTCTCTTGGTATCGTGATGGGTCATAGTAGAAGTCGGCTAAATCATGGTCAAAACAAATCCCGTCAGGTAAGCCGTTCTCGGTTATCCAAGCAACAAACTCCTTATAGGATTTAACCCAAACCACGTCATACGGGTCTTCAATGGGTGAGAATACAAGCCAATCATTACGGAACGGGTCACGTACATCATCAAGCCATAATAATCTTTTCACGCTCATAATTTATAAACAAATGCTGTTATTGTTGCTGCGCCTCTACGTATTTCACTGGAAATTCTATGATGACCATCGATTACATAGTACAACCCTTTAGATAGTACAAGATAAGCTCCAGTGTCGTTACCGACCTCTGACACGCTATCTATATTATGCTGATGCACGTATTGTTGTGTTGGTACGATATCCTTAACCTCGACAACCAAAACTGGTTCACGCTCAAACGTTTCGTCATCCACGTAGAAATCAAGAAACCTATCTAAGTCCCAATCAACCTTACCACATGTATTATCATGATAGAATATATCACCTACGGGGGTATTGCGCATCTTACAAAGGTACGGAATTAAATCGTGATTACCAAATTATTTATGGAATTTAATATCGTCTTCCTGTATACTCACGGTAATCACATAATCCTTATGTCGTAGGTGAGCCATGTATTTGGGTTCTGTACTGGTTATGAATTTACACTTGGTGTAATCTGCTAAGACCAATGCACCCACAGCTTTACCGTCCTTACCTTTCAGTTGGTAGTTCTCTCGCCACTTTGTTTTACTGGTCAATGTGTACGGGTAGAATCCCATATACTCTGGGTTGGTTATCTCAATGGATTTACCTTTAGGTTTGCTTTGTAATACGTTTCTACCTTCAGCAGCAATCTTGGTAATCTCATCGAAACTTATTGTGTCTGAACAACAGGCTTCACAGACGTAGAATTTGCGAACCTTAATCAGTTCACCATTACAATCATTCTTCGGGCACTCCATCTAGGAAAAACTTGATTAATTCATCGCTTATGATAGCACACTTTTCAGCCTCTAAATCTATAGCATAGTAACTGGTTGGTGGGTCCTTCTTTAATTTCTTATCTAATTCTTCGTGACGTTTCGAGTACTCCTGTATGAATACGTTCATATCGAAATTACTAGTATCACCACTCTTAGCTATAGCTGTGAATACCCTTCTAACCGTTGGGAATATTATGTGTGACCACGAAGCCCTATCTTCATCTGATGTGTGTAATAATAGATATTGACTCACTTCTGTGAACACCTCAGCCATTGGTCTGGTCATATCGTCTTCCAACCCAGCAAGGAAACCACTACCTTCCCATTTCGTATAAATCATTTTCTCCACTCTCTCTGAGTGTGTATGGGTTGGTTTGGGTGGTGTGTATTCTATTGTTACATCTTCCTCGGTTTCCTCAAGGATTTCATATGGCACCTTAAGGTTGGTTAGGATTGATTCCACCATATCGGTGGTCTCTGATGGTCTGTCATCGCAACCGATGTGTATTTTCTTCTTCATGATGCTATGATTGACCTTTTCATTATATCATTAAAGAACTCGAATGGGTTACTATCACCAACAAGATGCTGCGCCCATAATGCGGAATTGATAGCATTATTAGTGCTAATGGTACGTTGAGTGATACTTGGGAAACGGAACGTCTTGGCGCAATTATTCGCCATACGGGTAATAAGCTCAACAAATTCTGAATCTGTGGCGTTATTAATATCTTCTGGGGTAATGTAGTTGTTCTTCATACTACAAGTATAAAGAAACATCTTGGTATTGTCAATAGTTGAAGTGGAGAAGGGGGTCGAACCCTCATTTGCAGCTTCCAATTACCCTTAACTATTTAGAAAAAAGTCGGGACTACTCCACCATTTTGCATTGTACCCCTACCAGGACTCGAACCCGAACTAAATCTTTAGGAAAGACTTATGCTATCCAGTTACACCATAGAGGCATTTAATATTTCGGTGACCTCGAATTCACCTATACTTCGTACACCTTCTTTCATCACTAAGGTTGCACCTACTGAAGTTTTTACGTTGAAGGCTTCGTGTGAACTGAATAAGAATCTCATACGAGCTTCACATGATTCACCCAGCGCTAATTCCTTTTCATCGAATAGGAACCCACAAGAATGTAAATCACCATCGACATCAGCAGCGCCCCAGTAGCCTGACCACATTGGGGTCATTCTACCACCCTTCTTATATAGGGTTAGTGTCCCTAATAAATCAATCTCTTCGTTTTCTTTCATATTTGTATTTGGTTAATACTTCCTTAGTAACACCCAATGATAATTTACTGACCTTCACCAATTTTGAACAAGTATAGTTGGATAATATTCGTTCGTTGTTTATACAAGGTATAACGTTAAGCTTACCAAATTTAGGTGATAATAACACACTACCAATATTGTAAGCTAAGGCTGCGTCTAATTCATCGTGATAAGACCCCAAACCATATTTCACATTCTCTACCCTTATTCTAGTTAACCATTTACCTGCTTCACGATTATAACTCACACCCTTATACTTTGATGTACCACCTCTATAATGTTTAAGTCGGTTTCTAAGATTCTCACCCTGTGTACAGACTCTGAGATTGTTCTTCCTATTGTCTAACCTATCACCATCTATATGGTCAACGACCATACCAACGGGTGGATTAATGATAAACCTATGTAGTAGTATAGTAACCCCACCTATCGTAGCGGCAGCATAATTACTTGGAGTTACATGCCAAGTATATTTAGATACCTTATCGTAGTTGGAATCATCAATTATGGTAAATAAACCATCACCTAAACTAATCTTAACCATCTTACAAAGATACACAATTAATATGAGGGAAACAAGTCATTTTCTCCCTTTAACCCAACTATTCTCAATATATTCGTTTAACTCTTCTTTCTTTATCTTCTTATTGTAGCCATCCTTGGTTATCCAACAAGTACCATACTGTGAGTTAGTTTTACCAGTGCCAGTACCTTTTTTGGTTTCAGACATCTTCTGTTTGGTTTCTTCGCTATGTTCTCTACCTTCCCAATTAATAACCTTCAACATCTTCTCTCTATATTCTGGGTCTTCCCACGTTTTTTTCATTCTAGTAGAAAAGATTTCAAAATATTTCTCTGGATTTTCATCCCACATTATGCGGTTAGTAGATTTAGCTCTGGCGTGACCACCTTTAGTACATGCGGATAAATTAACGAACCCACCATCACCACCTGTCTTTAGATTCATACATAAATCTTCTTTCAATAGGTCTTCATTAACCAACTCAGCCTCTCGTTCTCTCAACCCCTTTCTGGTATCATAATACTCCAATATCTCTACTGAATGATTATCCTTTCCATGATAGTTAAATGAGTGCCACAGGCGTTTACCACTACCCATATATCCATCATCTAAATTATCTGTACTATGCATTCCAACATAGTATCTATTTGTTACACTACAAGTAGTCTTATAGATGTAATGATATTTCTTTTGTTTCCTCATACATATAAATATGCAGCTAAGGTACAAAAGTTCAGGGAGACGGAGGTGGGACTCGAACCCACATTTGCAACTCCATTACCGTTAACAGGGTCGAAACCTGAACGGGTTACACCGCCATATTTTACGCTTTTCGCGTTACGTTGACCTTAACGTTATCTTGAAAGGTTCGACTACCTTTCGCATCTCTACGTTTCTCTATCAACTCTTTAAGCATCTCTTCCACCACTTCTGGTGGATAATTAGTCCAAGGACTTACTGCTTCAATCTCAATCTTATATACTGTTGCCATTATATCAATTTTTAGTACCCTCCAAGAGATTCGAACTCTTGTTTTGCTTCTCGCCTTGCAGCCTTCTTTCTAGCTTTATCGTTAGCTCTGATTTCGCTGTAAAGGCATTTTCGACTATCTACCTTATCAGTCTTGTTAGTGTATGCTCTCATGTTTATTATTTAGAACAGGTGGAGGGAATCGAACCCACATTTGCAACTCCTATTACGGATATGTAGTTCGTAGCTACACTCGGTTACACCTGCATTTTATTATTAAAAAGTATGACCTGATAATTGTTTAGCCACATGTATCGCAAGTGGTGTGTGTATCTGGTCAGCCAGTTGTTCCTTGAATACATGTTTTACGATAGGTAAATACACCCCATCCCATTCTTTTGTCATACCAGTTGGGTTCTCGCTTATCACAGCGTTTTCTTGGTTCTCCATTAAGATAGTCATATTCTCTTTAATGTGCCCTTCCAGTCCATCTAGGAACCCAGTAGATTCCCATTTTTCTTGAACCTTTCTTCGAACCTCTTTCATATGGTTCAAACCTTTTTTTCTTTCTTCTTCGGTCATAGTACTTTTTCGTTTACTTCGTACTTAATGTAGCACTCTTCACAATGGTCAGGACACGCTATGTAAACTGGTGTCTTACCACATTTGCTACATACCATTTCTTCTATCTCTTCCTCATTCCTATTCTTTAGTTTCCAACCAATATAATTGACGATTGTCCCTACGAAAAGGAAAAGGTCGAATCCAAGCATTAGTTTCACGTTCTGCTCAGTGAGTATTATAACTGAATCGAATAAGACGACCAACACAATAAGTGCTGGTATGTTTATGGTACTCTTGTACTCTATTAAGAAGTCTTTGATTTTGCTCATACTTCTAAATATTCTTTAATGAACATGCCACTATCTAGCTTCTCCATCAATAAGTGATGGTCGATTACTTCTTGGGCAATATTTTTTTCCATCGCATCATTTGATGTTATCGGTAGGTCGAGCCATTTGCCAGTTTTCCAGTATTCTTCTGGTGTTGGCTCCCATCTTCCATCTACACTTCGCATGGGTACTTTCCTACCTTCAGTAGATGTGAATTCACCAGACAATACTGGGTATTCCGCTTTTTGTGGTGTATAATAGGTAACCCCATCAATAAGCTCCACTTTAATTCGAAACTTATACTTTGAATAAAATTGTTTATCTTCCATACTACAAATATACTACTAATATCTGAGAATGTCAATATGGGTTATTGAGGTGTTTCTATGTTGTTGAAATAACATAAATCTTTACCATTGGTTTTCCTGAATTCCACTTCTATTTCTGGTATCGGGTTGTCTTTATGTAAGTGTCCATCCTTAGACCAACCCATAGAACAACTGTAATAACCATAAAGAGTATCCTCATCATCCATTGGATACCAAGAAATGGTATGTGAATCTCTAAGTCTATCTGGTTCATCTTCCCATGCGAAGCATTGGGGTGACATGTATTCTTTCCTAACCCACGTCTCACCCTCATGTTCGACTATGTGACGATATTCTAATCTTTTATTATCGGTAATTAAGTCCATAATACCAATATACAACTAATATCTGAGAATGTCAATGGTCCCGATACACAGAATCGAACTGTGTCGTACACCTTATGAGAGTGTCGTGCTAGCCATTACACCATATCGGGTTATTGCTCCTAGTGAGAATTTCGAAATCTCGACCTGAGAGTTAACATTCTATTAATCCAGCGTGTATTTCTCTATGACAATTAGAGCAAACTATCATACACTTATCTAACTCTATTTTCACTTTCTCCCAAGACCTAGTATGACCGTTAGCGCCAATACCAAAATCCTTCTCATTTGGGTCTTTGTGGTGAAATTCTAACGCCTCATTACATTTATCATAACCACATACTTCACATGAACCACCCTTATAGTCGATACCCCTCTTCTTTAAATTTCGTCTCCAATTAGTTACAGTTTCAACATTCTTACGCCTCTTTTCCTCAATCTCTTCGGGTGTCAATACTTTAGGATTAACATATACCATTACAGTACTCTTACTAATACCAACGTCTTTAGCTATGGTTCTAGAAGATTTACCAGAAGCATAATCTTCCTTCATCTTCACTATTAATTCGTCATTTACTTTCCTTGGCATATTAACTGTCTTTGTTAATAAATATACACATAAAAGTAAAAGTGCGGATGAGGTTGGGTTCGAACCAACGTAGAAGTTTCCCTCACAGATTAACAGTCTGTTGCCTGACCACTAGGCTACTCATCCGTTTATGCAATCAGCCACTATGCGAACCAAGCGTTTTTTGATGCGGGTAAGGGTAACGCTCCCTTTACACGTCAAGGCTTATGAGACCTGATTGCTACTAAGCTACCCGCGATATAATTTTTTGTGGAGATGATGGGATTCGAACCCACATAATCAATGGAACCGTTTACTCGTCTGTCTAGCATTTTTCTGTCAGCGCTTCATATCAAATCCACTGATTACTCTCTTACTAAGTCGATATTTCATCGGGTCAATCTTTCTTGGAGAGCTTGCTTCCCTTGCTTGTTTTTATTCACCACCAAAAGAACTTTGGTCGCTATAGGTGCATTCTGTAAACCGTGGGAAAGATTGAAATTACTATTGACCGACATGTTACTGCCTCACGACCATTTTCGTGCTTTAAGGTTGAGTCTCCCAGAACTCGGTCACCCCCTTTAGTTGCGGATATAGGAATCGAACCTATACATCATTACGATAGTAGCTTATGAGACTACCCAAGCATCACCACCAGCCTTCATATCCGCGATATGTTTTAGAAGCGGGAGAAGGATTTGCACCTTCGACCTCTAGGTTATGAGCCTAACGAGCTACTACTGCTCCACCCCGCGATATATTATTTCATTTTACGACCCTTAACCCAACCTTTATCAAGATATTCGTTAAGGTCTTCTTTATTTATCTTCTTATTATCACCATCTCTGATTATCCAACAAGTGCCGTATTGTGAGTTAGCTTTACCTACGTTCTTAGACTTCCTCATCTTCTCTTTAGTTTCCTCTGTATGCGTTTTACCTTCAAACGTATTGTAATTAACTTCACCAGAAGCGTGACGTTCCTTTACCATCCCAGTAAACATATCTATATGTCTCTTACGGAATTCCTTATCATTTGTTAGTTTATCCCTAAAGGATTCTCTACCCACAATACCAGCATTTATAAATGCTACCTTGTGTTCTTCACTCGATAACCCACCTTCACCACCCACCTTCAGATTCATACAGTCCACTTTGGCTACCTCATTAAGGTTAACTATTTCAGCTTCCCGTTCCTTCAACTCTTTCCGAGTATCAAGGAACTCTAAGAACTCGACCTTATGATTTTCCTCACCATGTTTATTAAGTGAACGCCTAAGTCTTGTTCCAGAACCCATATAACCATCGTCAAGGTTATCGGTGCTATGCATTCCTATGTAATATCTACCACTAAGTAAATTAGTCGTTTTGTATATGTAGTGGTACTTTTTTTCTTTTCTTGCCATAATCTATATTGTTTAGATATAAATATAAGGCTAAAGTACAAAAAGTAAACCTCCAGTCCAGAATAAGGGATTCGAACCCTTGTTTGCAACAACCGCTACGAATATCCAAGATATAAGCTTGGCTCGGTAATTCTGGAAGTATGGTTTTAAGCAAGGACCCAGATGACCATAAACATCTGTTATAACTCATATCAACTTCTGGCGCCATCCATTGATAATCACTATAACCCAAAGTGTGCTTCAATGAGAGGCAATGGGAGGATTGTTGTAGGCAAAGTGGGATTCGAACCCACGTTTGATGCTATCTCAAGATACCAACTACAGTTCTCCAACTTATCAGGTTGGGCTGCTATATGCCTATAAAGTTGTGCAATAGGGATTCGAACCGATATTTTCAACCGTTACCTTAGTCATGTGTATCAGACATGCTGGTTACTGCACAATATTGGGGGGCGAAGGGGACTCGAACCCCAAACTCCTAGGATAACTCCTTTCAGAGCCGTGTCATCCTGACCACTCCCGTTTATTCTTCTTTAATTCTTTTCTTCGCTCTGTCCATCTCTTTGATAACCAAAGCTCTTAGTTCCATATGTCTTAAACCATCACCCCAACCTCTCATATAAGATAAGCTAACGATTGGCGCTGAAGTGGTATATGGATACCTTTTCACATAATCGTATGTGAAGTCTTTTACTTCTTGTAATAGTTCTCTTGCCATAATTTCTAGTTTTTAAATGTTAGTATTCCCAGAAGGATTCGAACCCTCACTGTCAGGGTAGAAACCTGAAGTGCTTTCCAGTTACACCATGGGAACATACTTAATTTCGCGGAACTGGTTGGACTCGAACCAACATATGCTGCCTTAACAGGGCGCATGATTAAACCAATTATGTCACAGTTCCATTTATTGAAAAGACCACTAGCGGGTGTAGTATGGGGTTCGAACCCATGATAACAGCACCACAAGCTGTCGTGTTACCACTACACTAACTACACCATATTAATTTAGTTGGGATATCAGGAATCGAACCTAAGTACCAAAAAGTCAAGGGCGGAGAGAGAAGGAATCGAACCTTCGCTACGAATAAACGTAGGCTACAACTTTCCAAGCTGACACATTTCCACTCTGTCACCTCTCCATATGTGTGTCTCAAACTGTCTTTCACACCGTAACAGCTTTTTAATGGTAATCTCACTTATCTAGTTCTGGGTTAGATAAAACCTCAATATTACATGGGAGACCCCAGTTACCATTTTTAATTTATCTTTCTGCCTTTTTCCCAACCTTGGGTTATATGGACATCCAATTCAGATTTCTTTACTTTCTTGTTGGAACCATCTTTGGTTATCCAGCAGGTACCATATTGAGAATTGGCTTCACCAGTACCCTTACCTTTATTAGTGTCACTCATCTTACGTTTAGTCTCTTCAGAATGTGATTTACCAGTCCAATCGTAATTATCCTTCCAAGTTTTCATCTTACCTTCAACATGAGCCTGTTTAACTGATTTAGATAACTTTTCACCCTGTAACTCTCTAAACTCTTTATCGGTTCTCATTTTCTCATGTAATGCTTTACCACCACACTCAGAACGATACCTCTGTTGCTCATCACTGATGAAGCCACCGTTCCCACCACCCATCAGATTCATACAATTTTTGTCATCAACCATATCATCTGTGATAACTTCCTTCTCCGCTTCCGCTAATAACTCTCTTGTATCGTAGAAAGCTATTATTTCTTTGGTGTGGTTGTCTTCACCATGTTTCCTGATTGAAGCTCTCAATCGTTTGCCACTTCCCATATAACCATCTTCCAGATTATTGGTACTATGCATCCCAACATAGTATCTGTTTGTCACTTCACAAGTAGTCTTGTAGATGTAGTGTATCGTTTTCTGTTTCCTAGCCATATCTATATCGTTTTAGATATAAATATAGTGCTAGGTACAGAAAAGTCAAGGGCGGAAGAAGAGAGACTCGAACTCTCACGGCTGTTACACCTAACTGGTTTCAAAGCAGCAACCCGTAGACCGACTTGGTTTATTCTTCCTTATATTTTTTTTATGTTATCCACTACGGTAGCTTTTGGTATCCCGAAGTGTTTAGCTGTTTTACCGTATGAATTTCCACCATTAAAGTCAAGGGCGGAGAGAATGGGAGTCGAACCCACACGAGCCGTTAACTCCTAACACTTTAGCAAAGTGCGACCACCGCCTGTTGGTTTGCCTCTCCGAATTTATTTGCACGAATAGGTGGACTTGCACCATCTAGAATTACCTTACTACCTCCACGGCTGCTTTACTACATAAGCTATACTCGTATTTTGCACAGGTACTAGGATTCCCTGTAATTTTCTTTAATTAATCTTAATGTTTTATGTAATTCATCATTACTGAATTTCATTTTCATATAGTTAACCCCTAACATAACCCACTGTACGTTACCCTTAACATACCCTTCATTACTATCAACCCTATCTAACGATGCTGTGTCAAATAACGTAGTTTTATCATTAGGGTGTTTAACGATTATTGGGGTATTGGTTATGGAACATAGACCTTTTTGGGTAACCTCCAATAGGTCTTTCAAAAATTCTTCAGTCAAATCAATCTCAAACCCCTTCTTCTTAGCTCGTTTTTTAACCCCCCTAAGATAATGATGATAATTAGATTTATTTAATTTAGACCTACAATTATTTGAGCAAAATTTATTTACGCCAGCATCAATTTCACTTTTACTTGCAAACACCCTAACGTTACAAACGTGACAACCAACCTCATATATTCTTCCAGCTTTTTTGTTGAAGCTGTGGTGCTTCTTAGGTTTAATTATTCGGTTAGTTTCGCTTACTGGTTTAGGGTTATATACATATTTATCTGGGTTTTCTTCCCTATATCTATTAACTTGCTTAATTACCTTAACCTTATTCTTAAGGTAATGTTGTCGTCTATATTCAGAATGACAGGTTTTACACATATGTGCCAACCCATCTGGTTTGCTACTATTCTTATTAAACTCGTTAATGGGTTTATACGCATCACATTTACCACATTTCTTACTTTCCATATCACTGTCTTTATTAGTAAATATGACTAACTTCTGAAAAGTCTCCAAAACACTAGAAGTTTTTGTAGTATAATAATCACCTGTGCTAAAGTGTTTATAAATTAAGCACAGACGGTAAAGAATTGAACTCACCACATAGGGTTTTGGAGACCCCATCGCCAGCCTTGGAACATGCGCCTGTGTTTTGTATGATAAATCAGTCATTAACTCATACCATAAGCACGAGCATGTATGATTTATCATACAATGTATCAATTATGATGTGCTATACCATTTATAATAGTACAACGCATCCTTTCTGATACACTATTTTTATACCAAGATGTCAAAGAACATGTTATCTCGCAGATAACAATTTGGGTGTAAGATGGGTAGCGACCCCACTTCTCTTGATTCACAGTCAAGCGCTTCACCTTAAAGCTTCAAACACCATATACAAAAAAAGCCCTAACCGTTTTACTGGTCAGGGCTTTACTCTTTCGAGATATGCTCTATTTCCTTAAGTGAAATCTGAGCAATAGCTGACCATGGTGACATTGCGTCTCCAATTATTCGAACTAATATGTATGCTCATCGTTTTCACCGATTTCTATTCTTTAGTTGGGTATAATACACCCGTTGTTATTAAATATAGTGCGAATATACAAAAGTTATTTGGATAATGCAAGTATTTATTGAAAGTTTTTGAAAATAATTTGATTTCGTGCTTAATTATAGTGAACTTACCCTATCTAATTTCTTACCTCTATTATCTTGATAAGCTTGTTTAATCCTATCGTATACTCCACCTCTAGTATTTTTTGTACGTGCCGCAGCAGCTTCACTACCTTTAGGTTGCCCACCATGTAATAATAATGCGAAATTTTCATCACTATCCCAAGCTATCGTATCGTCAACATCTATTTTCAACCCTAACTCCTTAGCCTTCTCTACCGAATAAACAACGACTGAATATCTTAAGTCGTTATCTAATATGGTCTGAGCATTTTTCTTATCCATAGAAGCTATCAGTTTGAAATTTGGTGGGACAGCCCCTCTATTGGGTAACCAGAAGTTTAATGATGTTGTATAGGCATAAAATAAAATATTCGGGAACTCTTTTGCTGCTTCCATCCACGCCAGAAAATAAGAGTTAACGAAAAAATCCCCACCCTCATGAACTCGTACTAGTTTTCTACTAGCTAACCCATGATACTCTATAGACCTCACTAATAAATCCTTCATCGCCCCCATACCACCTTCTTTCTTGGCACCCATCAATAAATCTAAATTCCTATGAGAACTCTTATACACAGGTGGGTATTGGGATTGGCTTCTTGCCGCATAACACCTGAATTCGGCTTCTTTACCTTGTAATAAAGATGAGCCATCAGAAAACTTTTTACCATTAGGACCTGGTTCAGCCGCAAACGTTTTACAGGTTGTAGCTTCAGGGCAAGTAAAACCTGCTGGTAATGAAAAGTGGGGCCACTCCAACTTAGAATTACTACCACCCTTACTAAATGTTAGTACGCAATCTAGGTTAGGGTCTATAGGGTCTGTTATTACTTCACCATCACCAGCATCTATATGACCTAGTGGGTCGAAACTACTATCATCCTCAAACATATATTGTTTGATATTATGCGTACCACAATTACCATCCATCACCTCATTTAATGTGAGATATGATAGTAACTTAGCTCTTACCGTTTCATGTAACATTTTGGACATATAAGTAAATATGTCACCCTAACTTAAAAAGTTTTAAATCACCTTTATTTTGAGGGTGTCAAACCCTCTTGGAGCGTTTTTGCTGCCATTATACCGTATTCAGTCACATCCAATTGACTCTTCAATATTGACGCTCTGCGTTCGCTTCTCTTAATGTAGTTATTGATTGCCTCTTCTTTGGTTGGGTAGGCATACCTCTTAATGGATGTTTTAGATACCCACCGTTTCTTATCACCATATAGTAAGGAAGATAGATTAAACAGGTCATCTACATTATTCTGATACCCCCTTTTAATCCAATACCCTTTGGGTGTTTCCTTTACTAACCCAAACTCTCTTAACTCAATTTTAACATTTGGTATTAATGTTCGTATTGGGTCACCAAATTGGTCAACACCAGCACTATATACTCTAGCTTCGTATCTGTAAAACGTCTTATTTTCCATCCTTATCCGCTATACGCTTCTCATATTCATCATCACCTTTCTTCTTAGCTATTTCCATTATCTCAATACTTTTCCGTAAATCTGTTTTGTCCAACCGTTGATACCACCTTTGTTATTACCTATCTGGCAACCTTTCTTGGGGTCTTTGGCTTTTACTAGATGGGTATAGAAATTACCCTTTACCTTACAATAAACAATGTCACCCACTTCCACATCTTCTATGGTAGCTGGTGACACAGTATGGTCTTCTCCTGAATTGATTAGTGGAACCATCGAATTACCCTTTTCCACTGGTAACGAACGTTTCACCGTTTTGTAACTTCTCTAATTTATAGTTTCTACCCATTAACCGCAAATATACGGAAAATAATTCAGAATTGCAAATTAAAGGTTACGTTTGTTCCTCTTAAAGATGTTTATCAACCTATTTAGGTGTTTGGTTATAACCTTATCACTCTTTTGATAAGAGTCATTTTTATGGTGTAGTATCAGAACGTAGAGAAATTGGTCTACCATGATAACCTTATATATCTCTGAGTATCTGATACCCTCTTGCCTATATATCTCCCTTTGAACACTCTTTGGTAGGTCATCATACTTGGTTAGGATAGAGGCACCTTTAGCCACTGATTTCAAGGTCTTGATTAGATTCTCATCCATCGTCATCCTGTTGTATTTCACGTTGTAACGTTCTTCATCAGGTCTGTTATTATCATACAATAATTCGAAATATGGTGAATCACATTTATAACAAGCTTTACCTATTGTCACCTTGTGTGCTGTAGTAACAGTACTTATTAGGGTTAATATGTCATATACCTTACTGATACTCTTCATCGAATACCCTATTGATGGTGTCTTATAGTATTTATTATAATGGCTATACGCCATAAAACCGTTAATCCCTACTAAAGCTAAAAGTGGTAATATTAATTCCATTGTGAGTATATCCCTTAGTCGTTTCCTTCAACCACCTCTTCAAAGATGTTTCTTATTTTACTGATAGCAATCTCTATCTCCACCCTATCGATAGGGTCATCAAACGTGTTATTCTCTTCAGCACTGGCAACACTCAAATAAACAAAGGCTGTCTCCGTCTCACCAACGTAATGAACCTCTGAATATGTTACACCCTCAACCTTATAGATGTTCTTCAATATACCATCTTTCATCTCACTAACCTTGAGTTTATTAGGGGTACCTGGACCAATATCACTAAGCATTCTCACATAAATATCATCAACCAACAGTCGCTGATAATCATTTTTGACTGATTTTAAGGCATTCGTAATCGCCTCATACATGACGCTGGCGTATAAATGGCTACCCAATCTGGGTTTCCCACCGCCATTCTCGGTCTTTAGAATAAGGAAACGATTAACGCTACTGTTGGTTATGACTCTATCTATTATATGTTGGATTTCGATTCTATCCTCGAACCCATCAATATCAACTTCTTCTGGAGTTGATTCATCCTCTGAACTATCACTCCTATCTTTTATATACCACATGATAAGCTGCCCAATAAGACTAATCAGGGCTACCGCAACCCCACCACTTAATATAGTATTTGTTAATTCGCTCATACGTCCTTTACCTTATTCAATTATAAATATCGCACCAAAGTGGGATAATTAACACCATATAGGGGTACCGTGTCATTTTCGATGAATAACATCTTATTTAAACCACTGACACCCAGTAAGATAACAATTTAATGTCCCTTAACTAGGTGTCAACTTTTTCGGAATTTGTCCGTGAGATAATTAAATAGTGGCTCGGAAGTTGTTGATTTCCAACTCTTTAATCTTTTTACCAACGTCAGCACCCTTCAATCCGAACTTCTGCATCACCTCATTTCCGTTGACTGTGAGGTCAAAACTTAAGAAGGTTGATACCAATTGCTCGTCCAAATTGTTAAATCTGGCAAACTCCATTATCTGCTCATCTGATAGTGATGTCTTCTCCCTCATCTTTCTCATTTCAACCACTATGTTAGGATTGAACTTGGTCAGGTATATCAAGAATTGAATGTTCTTAATCTGTTCGGATGGGTATTTCAACCCATTCAAATGTTTAGCAACATCACCAAATAGTTGTCCTCTCATAAGTAGACTAGCGATAACCAAATCTGGGTCATTACTCTCCATAAAAGAGTCAGTACTGTAACCATCCATAATATTAGGGAAGACCTGCTTAAGCAGGTCGTACTTATTCATCAACCCTAAGAAATGAACTGTTGATTTGGATGTCTTAATACCCTTAATGAATTCATCACGAATACGTTCACCAGAAATCTGAGACATATCAACACCTTGTTGCAATATCTTATCAATATCGTCATCAACCTCACTACCAAAACGACCAGCAAACCTGATTGCCCTAAGAATTCGGAGTTTATCCTCATCAAAGCGCTCACCAGCATTACCTACAGTCCTCACAATACCGTTTTTAAGGTCTTCTACGCCACCTACAAGGTCAACAACCTCATTGGTACCTAAATCATAGAATAGTGCGTTAATCGTCAAATCTCGCCTCATAACGTCAGTTGCTATATCTGAAAATTCAACGTTTGATGGTCTTCTAGAATCCTCATAACCAGACTCGGACCTAAATGTTGCGATTTCGTATTCATCAGCATCAGTAAGAGCATTGATAACCCCAAAGGCTTTACCAGTCTCTATGATGTTCTTAATGAATGATTCATGTTTAAGCATACGAATAACCTCATCAGGTGTGGCATCTGTTGCCAAGTCCCAATCTTTTGGTTCTCTACCCAATAGGGCATCTCGTATTGAACCACCCACAACGAATAGTTCTTTACCTTTGGACTTGAAGATTCTGTATATCCTTCTAATATCCTGTGGTACCTCTAACTCCATTGATGTACGTTCTTCGCCTTCTCTTAGAAGTTCTTTACGTAACTGCGCCCTAATACTCATAACTTTCCTTGCTTCTGTAGCCATCGAAGCTTTCTAGCCCCCATAGCTGGTTCTTTTTTCTTTTCTGCGCCCACACTACTCAATGTTCGTGGGTCTTTAACTACTACATCTACAAATAACTTATCGGTTGGTTGTATACTCTTACGTAACATTAATGTGGTGATTTCATTGTTCCTAACCACTATCCATATCTCATTACCTGTAGAATCAACACCGAACTCTATTATCCTATAATACCCTCTACCACCTACCTGAACATATAACTCAGACTCTGGTTTAGGTGCGAAGGTTCCTATCATAATACCATACGACTTATCTCTTGGAAAGTCTTTACCTCTTACCGTACTCAGATTGTCCAATATTCGATTCTTTTCCTGTGGTGTAAGGTCATTATCAGTCATCGCACTTATCCTACTCTCAACCCTTTGAGCTAAGTGTACGGTATCGGCAGCTTCCTTCAATAAGGAACCCACCTTATTTAATTGTTCCCTCAGTAATTGCTTAATACGTTGTTTCATATTCGTAAATATCCCACAAATATACAAAAAAAGCCCCAGACTACCAAATAATCTGGGGCTTACTTTTTATATCACACATTTAATCTACCATCATTGGTATCACTTGAGGGAATTTCAATAGAGCACCTATTTTAAGTGTCTTCTTAGTAAACTCTTCCAGCGTTCCATTGTTTTCAAGAATAATATCAGCGTATGACCTATCAATATCGAACGAGTCGCTATCTTCCAGTGGTAACCTCTCGGAAGCATCCACCCAAACTATAAGGTCGAAGATACCCTTGGTTATACAACCTTCAACCTCTTTCCTATTCCTCATACCAACATAACAATCGTTGATTTCCAGAATACTACTGGCTAACCTAGTCCTATCCTCACTATTATATTCGGTGATAAGGTCAAACCATTCGGCTCTGTGATTTACTCTATCCTCAAAGCATTCTTCTGGGGTTGAATACCCATACTTACCCTTTAATTCATCATAGATGAAGATATCGGCTGCTGCTTGTGAAGATGATTGGAATGAAAGACCCATCTGGTCTCTCAGGATTTCGGCAAACGTGTCTTTACCATGTCTCATATTCCCAATAATCAATAGTTTAGGGAATCTACTTTTAGTTTTCATATTCATAATATTTCCATTTATAGTTTTTATGCGTTTTATTTTTACCTCTACAACAAGCACTTATTTTAGCTTTTAAAAAGTCGGTTCCAACTTCAGCATCAGATAACGAATCCCATACCTTGATAATATTATCATCTAAATCCATTTGAACCACTTTTCGCCTATTAAACGCTAATCTACCTTTATTCCAGTTATTATCACTTATCTTCTTTTTAGTTTCCTCAGAGTGAGTTTTACCTAACCAAGACTTATGACCCTTCTTAAAGCTAGTTTGGTTACCAAAAGTACACCCATCCCCACCATCAGTATGATTAACCAGATTGAAACCCCATTGTCTCATTTGTGTTATCCAGTACCTTTCCCAGTATCTCCAATCATCCACTGGTACGACATCAATAATCTCAATAATTGGTTTCAACCCTTCTTTCTTTAACTGTTTTAACCAATTCTTTTTATGTGTTTGGTGTTTTCTGGCTCTATTCAAATGTGCCCTATATCTTTGGGTTAGGTTATTAGCTTTACCTACATACCTAACCTCATTAGTCCTAGGGTCAGTTAACGTATAAATGTTTGTCATTTCCATAATCATCGTTTAAGATAAATATGGTACTATTATGAAAAGTGGTCAGCCCATGTCTAGCGTTACCTAGAATTAGTAACTTTGGGAATTTGTTGTTCATGGAACGAATATACCGAATACTTTTGACACTTGCCACCCCTAAACTAAAAAAGCCTGACCGAAGTCAAGCTTTCTCGCCTAAATGTATGAAATTTATGAAATATACAATAGTCAGTCAAAGTAAATACGGGCGCTTTCACACCCATTTAAGGAATTGAACCTTAACTTCGAGCCGAAGCTCTCCGTCAACCAAGTAACTCTAACAATGGTTGTAATATTAGTGGGGATGGGAAGGGTGAGCTTCCAAAAACGCTATACCACCGTGGCGGCACACATTTCATCCCCATATTGGCACAAAAGTCTCAAAAGGTAGTTTTGGCTGTGGTCTGACCCCGAAGGGAAACCCACATTTCTGTATAGTAACCTTTTAAATGGTTGATACCATTAGTGGGCGTGAGAGGAATTTAACCTACCAACTCCTATCCTTAATGGATAGAGTGCTCGAATCAATTATCAGTGGTGACTAATAACATCATATTCTCTTCATTACACCACACGCCCGTGTGATTTGTAGTGGTCGTAGATGGATTTCAACCACCGACCTTCATCCTTAGATGACGCTCCTTAAATTCAATATCCCGAAGGATAAATAATCTTCTTCACTGAGCTATACGACCAAATTTCAAAGAACCTTTTTGTGTTGTTTCTTTCAACAGTACAAATATACTACAACTTTTTGAATAATGCAAGTCTTTTATGAAACTTTTTTCAAAATAATCGCTAACTGCTTGATTATCAGTCTAAAAACTTTTAATAAGCTCCATTACGGAAGTCAAATACTGTGGCACATTTGGTACAACAGTGTACCTCAGTCCAGTCATGTATCGTGCCATCCATATTACCACCATGGTATTCATCTTCAAATCTTGGGTACTTCTCACCATTAATGATATAGTGTTCACCGTCCCAATCAGTGGGAAACCTACCACAGTTAGGGCAAGAATAATCTCCACCCCTTTCATCAGGGTCTAACTCATCGTATTCGACAGGTTCAACCGTAATATCGAATTTAATACGTTCTTTACAATACTGAGCCATTATCTTCTATTTTTGTGCGAACGGTGGGGTTCGAACCCACAACCTACAGATTTAGAGTCTGTCGCTCTAACCATTTGAGCTACGTAAGCATTGTAATTAACATTCTAGTTAGTACACCTAATACGAACCCACCGACCATAGTCAATAGTGCTACGATTATTTTAAGTATTGTACTCTTCTTCATTAGTCGTAATAATCGTCAAATCGTTTCTTTTCTTCTTCGGTAAGGTTCCCACCTAACCAATCCAAGATACCTAACATATCATCAATTTCCCATTGACGCCTTGGTGTTAGCTTAAAGTAATTCTTTGGTCTACTGAAAGACTTTTCAAACATCTCTTTTTCTGTCATATCACATTTGTTCTATTACTACGTATTCCAAGCAGTCTTCCACCGCTTCTTCTATTGTGTCGAACCCCCGTAAATGAGCTTGCGGCTCACCGTCTAAACAACTCGACCACCCGCACATACTTTGCAAATATACAATAATTATGTGACACTTGCAAATTCCGCATCGATTTTCTTCATTAATTTTGGTAACGAGCTGGTCATCTTACGTGCCGCTTCACACGGTTCCAACGTAATGGACGTTATCTCATTACCAATATCAGGCTCAATGAATATAGACATCTTAATGCCCTTCTCATCAGCTTTGGTAATTAATTCCCGTAAATGGTCTTCATCTTTAGCACCCAAGGAAACCATGTATTGTGAGGTTTCGTGCCATCTTTCGAATTCTTCTCGATGCTCTATTGCGAAATAAGCTATCGAATGTGCTGACTGTACAGCTTGGTAACCATAGGGCATGTCTTGCCGTGTTATGGTTATTAATTTGTTGTTTTTAATCTATCCTACTTCTTCCATGATTGTTTTTAATAAATATAGTTTAACAGATACAAATGTACAGGTTTTATTTGACATATGCAAATTATTCTTCACTTTTTTGTTCTTCCGTGGGTAAATTAACCGTAACGTCTTCCACAACGGCTGTTGCTTTCCCTCTCCAGAATCCACTCTCATGTATAACGGCTCTGACCACCACATACTTCTGGAAATCAGATACATAGATGTATTCACCAGTACGTGGCACACCTTTACAGGTAATAGTATCGACATACTGCCAGTCTTTTAATATGAGGTCTACTTTAACTCCGAACATGGTATTATTATAATATGATTGTGGTTAAAAATCAAGGATAGCTTTACTTTATACTCAATTGCTCCATATTTATATACAAATAACACAAACTAAAAGAACAATATTATGAAAGGATGTGGATGTAACAAACCAAAACCAAAACCACGACCAAGGTCGTAATTAATGCATATCGTCTTCGGACTCGTTATTACCGCTAAGACAGTCTTCTTTAGCTGTCTGGTACCCTTCTCGATAACCTCTTTCGTAGGCATCACTATTAGGTAAATCTTGAACTCGCTTCAATGAATCGTTGGCACAATCGTCAACAGCCGCACTGTACCCCTTACTATACCCCTTATCGAAACCACCTTCTGATTGAATTGGTTGATTATAATGTGGTTGACCGTAACCGTAACCGTACCGTTGAGGTTCTGGCTCTTCTTTTTTACTTCCCATCCATTCGGCAGCAGTAAATCCTAACCCAGCAATTACAATATAGGACATTGAATCGTATACGTTCTCTGACACTTTTAAGTCCCAGAATAGGTCAGCAATGAATGCTGTTGCCATTAATATAAATGAAATCAGTGTTACCACCCTTTTACTTGACACCTTATTACTTGAACTTGAAACTTCTTTTAACCACGCCATAACTATCTCCTTTAATAGTAAATATGGTGTTAATATAAAAAGAAAGCCCCCTGAAGGTGCATTATCAGAGGGTCTAAAGTTCCACTACGTGGAAGCTTTTCAGCACTATTAATGTTTTTGTGGAGGTGGAGGGAGTCGAACCCTCGTCCTATTAAAGTTACATATACTTTCTACAAGCTTAGAATATTTTTCTAAATAAACAAACTAGCAAATCTTTGTCGGAATTTGCAAACCCACCATTCTTTGTAGTTAACCTCATCAATGAATGGACACTGAGGTTTTATCAAGCTTTACTCAATTAGGCGCTTATTATGCAGCTAGCGCTAGCTCCCCTTCAAAGACTTCTCTTAGAAGGTATTCTCCTGTAGTTACGATATTCTCGTCTCTTCGTTTTTTCAGACACATTTTATACTGGTATAATCTAAATCCCAGTGCTTGCTTACATACCCAATCAGTGACAGTCAAAACCAGTCACCCCCGTGTTTGTGCTATATTAAATATGGGGAGTTCCGAAAAACTCCCCTTTTACTTACTTTTTCTTTTTGGTCACAACCTCATCGATTAGACCATACTTCAATGCTTCATCAGCGCTCAACCAGAAATCTCTGGTTGCATCCTTCTTCACTTGCTCAGGTTTCTTCTCAGTGTACTCACCCAATAATTCGAATAACTCATCATTGTATTTGATAGCTTCTTCCAAACTGATTTTCATATCCTGAACATTACCCTGCGCACCAGAACTAACTTGGTGTAGCATCACCTTTGAGTGTGGTAAAGCTGCTCGTTTACCTTTGGCACCGCAACCTAATAGGATACTTCCCATACTTGCTGCCATACCGATGTTTACGGTTGATACATCACAATCGATGTAGTTAATCGTATCCACCATTGATAAGCCTGACTTAACTGAACCACCTGGAGAGTCGACATACATTAGCACATCTTCCGTTTTATCCTGTTGGTTCAACCACATCAACTGGGCGTTAACCACCGTTGACATGTTGTCGTTTACCACTCCCACCGTCCATAGGATTCTATCCATCATCATACGAGAGAAGATATCCATCTGTACACCTCTTCTATCGAACTCTTCGATGATATAAGGTGTCATGGATGCCCTTGGGTCATACAACCCATCCTGAGTTTTATCCCAGTAATGGAGTTGCATACTACTAATACCCATATGATTCATGGCGTAGCTCCTGAAATCGCTTAACATATCCATTAGTTTCCTGTGGTTAATTCGGCTGGCTCTTCATCCTTTTGAGTGTAGATTGCTCTTACAGTATCACGCTCTGCAAGCATAACAGGGGTTGTGTACTTCGCCAACACCAATGAGAATGTCTCAAAGTCTGGCTTCTTAAGTACCACCTTACCCTTTTCCGCATCGAAATAGATACGAGCTAACGCCTCATCAATAACGATTTGTTTGTACAGGTCGTCCAATTGTTCGAAAACCAATTGGTTTACTGTAATGATAACTTCGGCTCCCGTTAAGTGTTGAACTATTGCGGTAGCTTTGGTTACTTTAGTAATGTCTTTTTGGTTGGCGCAATTTAACGTGCGGATTCTCACGCAATGTTCTAAATCGGCTGCTGAAATAGCATTAAGGAACATATCTTCGATGTCCTCATAAAGGTCTGAATATTTACTCATTGTTTGTTGGTGTTAATTGTGTTGTTATGATACGAATATACACAATTAATCCCAACAATTCAACCCCTTTACGAAACTTTTTCTTTTAAATCTCTCAATTGCTCCAATAGAGCCTTCTCTTCGTCCGTAATACTCTCAGGTATAATAAGGGTAGGTATGATGAACATATCCCCTCTATCTTCGGATACAGTCTTCTCACCAGTTCTATTGTTGACGTACTTCAGCTTCAACCCTTTACCCTTCATTCTTAGTTCGTCACCATCACGAGTTAATGGTGGTACCTTCATCTTTAATTTCTTACCACTAATCTCTGATACCACCTTTTCACAACCCAACATCATTTCAGGGTACGTCAACTCAAGAGTTTGTATTAAGTTGAACCTGTAGTTGTTATCCATAATGAAGGTCTTATGTCGGGTGTGTTTAATCACTATAATCAAAGCACCAAAAGCACCTTTACGAACCTCGTTACCCAACCCCTCATAACCAACTTGCTCACCATCTATACTACTTGGTGGTATGGTTACTTTGGCATCCAGTTTGGTCTCTTTATAACCTTCGGTACAATCAGGGCATGTATTCTTGAGCGTCTCACCAGTACCACTACATGCGTTACATAGTGTTCTCATTACATGACCACCACCCATTGGTCTATCATTATGACCACTACCATTACATGCAGTACAAGGTATCGGAGTATCCCCACCTTCACCCTTACAGGTATCACATACCAGCAATCTAGCATAGTTTATCTCCACCTCTTTACCCTCAAAGACCTCTTCCAAGGTTATATTCAAGTGTAACCTAATGTTAGGGTCTATTCTTGGTGATGCTCTTCTATCCGCTTGTCGGAAACCCCTCATGAAGTCATGTACATCATCCATGGAAAATCCACCCATACCACCTCTACCTCTTGATGCTGGATTATCATATGCCCTACGCTTATCCTCATCACTTAGAGTATCATACGCTGCTGAGATTTTCTTGAACTTATCCTCATCACCACCCTCTTTATCTGGGTGATGTATCTTGGCTAAATCCCTATAGGCTTTCTTAATGGTTTTCTGGTCAGCATTCTTAGCCACACCAAGTATGTCGTAATAGCTTTCGCTCATTTAGTCTTGATTTTATGCAAATATACGGTATTTTAATGACATATCCAAATATAATGAATAGGAAGTCTAAATATAGGACAATATTAACTGGTAATGGGGAGTATCGTTATACACTACACAGATGTAGGACGGAAGCTACCGCCTATAGGCGTTTTAATCAATTCAAAGCTGAGAACGCAGAGGTTATATTTCCTAAGAGATATGTAAACGATGGTACCATCAAACCGATTAAGTATGAGTTATATTTGGTAAAGGATATTGAGCCTGATGATTGGCATAGGACCATTAGAGATGAGGTTGGTAGGTTAGTGATAGAAAAACCGATATTTGACCTATGGACGGTTGTCACTAGTGCCGACTACGAGATTGAAGAAGAGTTCTGGATATATGGTCACCCATCAAAGAAGGATAGAAAGACCATTAAGGATGTGGTTAGGGTAGTTATGGATGACGCTAAAGATGCTAAACGTAGTAGACAGGTCATTGTCGTACATAATAAGCTTGTAATCCATAATGAAGAACGGTTTGATATGGTAATCTGTAAGAATAAGAGGGATTGTCAACGACTTCACCACTTACTTAATGATAGTGCGGAGAAATTCAAATTGAAAGGGTTAGTATTCATGGGTACTTGTTCAGATGCGAATATACCCATGCTATATGAAATCATATTTGATAATACGGATTGGACTTATCAGAAGATAAGACGAACAACTACCAGACCTTAACGTTTCTTAGGTATCCCACGTTACTGTTTACCGTAAAAATTATATACTTGTCTAATTTGGTCATACCCATCAGCGTCCTTTGTGGTAATCTTATATGAGTACCCTACCAGCTTCTCCCCCATTTCATGTAACATGTCAATAAGCATAAGAGCCTTATCTGGATTAGGTTTGAAGGGCATAGCATCAAGCTTACCCCTTAATCTTTCAATGTCGCTGTTAGATTGACCCTGCATAGTGTTAATCCTATCGCTCATAGCATCAAATGCGGTGGCACTATCAGCATCATCGATAACTTGCTTGGCTCTGATACCATTGAGGGCTTCGGTCAATTCATTCTTCAATTGGCTGAAGACATTTTTAACCTCATTAGCGTTCCATTGAGCATCATCTATAGTTCCATCTTTTGCGTCAATTAGCATTGCTAATGATTTAGGGGCTATTTCAGTTTCGTTTGCATAACCTATGACTACGTTCAAATATGTTGGGTCGATACTAATAGGTTCGCCACCAGCAGCAACTGCTGCGGTTGACACTAATATCAGTGCTACCATAACCGTAAGGATAACTAAGGCTTTAACTACATTTGGGTATTTATCGTAGATGCCTTTAGTCTTATCGACTAACCACCCTAACGCTTTTAATAGTTTCTTACCGTATTTAGCAATATCATTAAAGTAACTTTTAAGCTTGGTGAGCATTTTACCCACAAAATTGACTAGTTTATCTCCCACACCTTCGTGAAGTTGCTCTAAACCATGAAAAAATTCGACTTCTGTTATAGTCCCATTCATATATGAGTCTATATTATACTCATCGTTTGATGTAATAAGGGTTTCAAATATTGGGTAGAGTCTCACACTTATAAATATGTTAAAGTTAGGTGAAGTTCTACCAGACCTTAACGCTTCTTAGGTATTCCGAACCCAAACCATCGTTTGTTCTGGTCGGTTATCTGATGTTGTAGTTTTTGGATGTTTTCATTCATCTCGTCACCCCTAACTGGAGCCTGACTGATTGGTTTACCCTTTATTGGGCTGCTCTCAGTTTTTGGTTGTGGAGTCTCTTCCTTACCGTCACCTTCGAATACTTCGAAGATATTCACTTCTGGTTGTTTAGTCTTTCCTGTCATCTTTTTCTTTCTTTGGGTGGTAAAAGTCCCAGTCTTCTGGGTAAACTTTAGGTATACCCACACTCTTATGCCACTCAGCTACCATCTCACCTGATATCTCATTAACTTTAGTGACAAGTATCTTAGTCCACTCATCTTGAGATATTGGGTCGTGACTTAAAATATAATCACCCTCTTTGGCAACCGCAGGTTCCCATTCATTGTATACCCTCATATTCTTATTGGGTTTACCGAATACTATCAATGTTGAGCCGCTTCCCGTCATTAGTCCTCAGCTTCTTGTTGGTAGTCATCAAAGTCTTTCTGTGTTGCGAATTCTTCGATTTCCACGGTTTTCTTTACCAGTGCTGTCCACCTACCTTTATGTGTAACACCTTTTACTGGTTTATTATCAATCCACATATAAACCTCATCGTCTTTAATTCTGGGTTTATTCATGATTATCGTGTGGTATTTGAAACCGTTATCTTTGAGCCAAATCTCGGTGATTTCTCGCATGTCATCGGTTCTGGATGTCCAGAAATGGATTTCATCCCCTTCATCATACCATCGATTCAATCGCTCCCTAGCATCTGGGAAGACTTTAGCCGTTTTCATACGTTCCATTTCCTCATTTGGAATATCTTCACAAATGGTACCGTCAATATCACACAGTAATATTTTTTTGCTCATCATTCAATTCTTTTAGTTTCTCCTTTACGTTCTTCTTCAAAAATAGTGGGAAATACTTCCAATCGGTGGAACCTAATATCACATCAAAGTCACTATAATGTTCGGTACATTTCACAAACATGAATTGTACGTCTGAAGGTGTTGATGGGGTACTACCTATGAAAAAATAGATGACACCACCTACCATATCTTTCAGTTTGGTGATATGTTTAAGTTTATCATCATCCAGATAATAATACTTGCCAGAATCAACTCTGGGGTCTTCGAAATTAATCGTGTTTTCCATCGTCAGCACCTTGCCCCATATCGAATTGAACCTCAAGGTCATGAACCAGTTTGTTAATCCTGTCCATATCAGGCTTCTCTAATTGTACTGGATTAATACACTCCATTCTCTCATCACCATCAGTTGGTAGGATAAAATACATTATGTTAGCCCCTTTAGCTGCTATCACATCATTCATATTCGCATTAAGGATAGCCATTACTTCCTTGTTCTTACATAACTCTCTATCCATATAGGCTAGTAGAATTAGTGGGTTCTCTTTACTTACTCCTTCCATTTTAATCAAATTGTTTTAAAAACTCTGCGAATGGTACTTCTATGACCACATCGGATACTTTCATACCCTCACAGTTATCCTTTATTAATTGTTTTATTAGAATATCTTTTTCTTCCGTACCATATACTACGTCTGCACTCATAAAGGTCTCATCGTCTAACAGATAAACCAGATATTCATCAACAACTTTTCTGTCGTGAACCATGCTTGTTAGCTTGTCGCTATTCTTTACTACTATTCTCTTTTTGTTCATGTTGATTCGTTTATATGTTCAAAGCTACCGAATTAAATTGACATAGTAAACCACTTTAAGGAAGTTTCGTTATAATAATGTCGATTCCACCTAAAGAAACCTCAATAACATCCCTATGTTCGAAGTCTCTACCTTCTGGGTTAGCTCTATAATACAAGGTCTCATCTAATTTCGTATGATTGTGTTCGGATATCTGATACTGAAGAACCAACCCTTCTTTGGTTATCTTGTCGTTATTCACCATTTCTGAAATGGTTCTGATGATATCATCGTAGGTTAATGTATATTCTCTAATCATGATTAAAACTTTTTGAATATGCTGATTATAGCATTCTTGATAACGTCTTTCTTAGGCTCCTTTTTAGGTTCGACCCTCTTAACACCCTTATTACGTTTAATGTCCTTAATCAAACCAGATGTGATATCGTTGATGAATTTTTCTTTCTTTCTAACAGTATTCATATTATCAGCCTTGATACTGTTCTGTACGCTCTCTAAGGTTTCGGTGCGTTCGTTGTTTTCCATAAACTCTATCTCTTCTTTGAGTTTACTTACACTATCCTTACTTGCTTGTAGGATTTCTTCTATTGTTCTGTACTGACTCTCGTCTATTCCTTCTTGCTCTTCTTGCATAGCGCTTCTACTTTTTCTTTGGTATGAGGGTATAATGGTGATGGTAGGTCATCTTCGGCAAACCATCCGTATTCCTCATTCTCATCATCCAATGTAGGGATAAATTCTGTCTTTGTCAAGATTAAAGTCAGAATTTTTAATAAACCTATTATCATAACTACATAATGGTTGTAGGTTGGAGTGGTGGTTTAGTAAAATTACCTCCCCTTCATTGATAGCGTTACTAATAGGTATAATGTGGTCAATGTCCCATGTTTTATTGGCTTCAAATATACCATCTTTAGGGTTACCGTAATTACCCCAATTCATCCAAGGCTCCCATTGAGATTCTATGTGTTCTTTGAACTCTTCAAAAGAACACCCAAGTATATCTTGAGTTTTAGAGTGTTTGATGTAGCCACCCCTATCCAACCCATACCTAATCAATGATGAGATATTACCCCTAAGTTTAAATAATGGGTCATTAGCTCTTTTATCCCTCTGATACGAATTTTTACGTTCTCTTATAGCGTTTGCGTTAGTTTCTCTATATTTCTTCTGATATTCTAGAAAAGATTCCCGATTATTTTCGTAATACTCCTTCCTCTTCTCTGTTAAACGTATCTTATTCTTCTTTCTATATTCCTTCTGATACTCAACCGTTTCCTTAGTATTACCCAGTTTCTCTCTCCTTCGTTTATTTGATGCTCTGTTGGACTTTCTTTTAGCGGCTAACCGTTCTTCTTCAGTATGATATTTCTTCTTTCTACCCATTATACCTCATCTATTTTCTCTTTAAGTTTGGGGTAAAGTGGTGATGGTAAATCATCTTTATCGAACCACCCGTAGTCCTCATTCTCATCATCCAATGTAGGGGTGAATTCGCTTTCAGTGCGACCTACGTAGTAATGAAAGACATGTTTGGAGAATTCTTCCGACCTAATGAAGGTCAAATCAAGCTTCTCATCAGCATCAATCTGTATCTCTTCCATTATCTCCCTTTTAAGGCATTCCAGCTTATCTTCACCATCTTCCATACCACCACTCAATAGTGACCAGTCACCCTTATTAGGTGCCCATCCACGTTTCAGCAACAATACTTTCTTAGTGTCTTCAGCCATGATTAATACGCCAGCAGCTTTATCAGTGACACCTTCAATTAACATTCTTCTAAGGTTTTCTCTTAAATCCATATTACTATTTACTTATTCAGTATTTGTAAATATATTTCTAACCAATCAAAAGACAAAAACATGGTATTATTAGCAACTTTCATCCTTTTAGCCTATGGCTGGGTAAACATTATGTGCTTCGGTAGCAGCATCATTCAAACGCACAGAGAATTCTGGCAAAGAATAAGCCCAAACTTCTTCGGTAAACTGTTAAGTTGTCCGATGTGTCTGGGCACTTGGGTAGGGTTCTTTCTATCCTACGTTTTTCAATATTTCGGTTGGGAAACACCTATGACCAATATTGGTGTAGGTATCTTACCTATTGCAGTATTCTTGGATGGTGTATTCACCTCTGGAGCCGTGTGGGTCCTTCATACAGTTCAGGAATGGTTTGAGTATCGACCAGATTAAATATCTGCACACTCAGGGCACATCTCACCAGCAGCACATTTACATGCTGGGGCTTCATGAGCTTCAACTGGTACTGGAACCTTCTTCTTAGGTGGTAAATCAACCTTCTGACCGTTGTTTGTAATGTGGGTTCTCACTTCTTCATCTTCCCCAGCATCTAACCATGTTTGAGTACCACCTTCAACGGTATCACCACTTACAGCTTCTACGAATGTTGGTTCTTCTACCACTTCCTCGACTTCCTCTATTTCACCCAAACTAATTGTTGGGATGGTAGGTTCATCGAATGTGAACTTCAACTTCTTAAGCTTTGATAATGCTGTCTTATCAAACAATGTCGTTAGTTCCATTATCTTATCATTAAGCATAGTTTTCTTAGCTTCTCGCTCCTTATTCAGTTTAATGGATACTGACATGTAATCCAATAGCGCATCGACATCTACCTTTTCAGTCTCCACACCGTATACCATATACCTACTAATATCATCGGTACTGTCTCCCAGTAGCGTTACCTCAATACTGTTTGATTCTGGTAAACCCCATGATGGTGGAAAGGCTATATCAACGATAGGTCTCTCACTATATCTTATTGTAGTCACAAATGGACTCAATGCATCTAATTTTTCTTGTATACTCATCTCCTTACTTTAAAACTATACCACTGAAAATGGTCATTAATACGTATGATACGGATAAACCTAATACTAATAACCCCGTTGGTGATATTAGGTATTTGACACTCTCTTGTTCATTACTTAATACATACGTCTGTATAACATTGAAAATGTGTCTAATAATGTTCAATATGGACATGAATAAACCAAACCATAAAAATTTGTTCAAAAGGGCTAATATTATTTCCATTTTTTCTTCTCGGCTTTTATTCTCTTATTCTCATTTCTGATTTTCAGGATATCTCCCCTCAAATCATGAGCTAATAATTTTAATTTCTGCATACCAACGGTAACCCTACCACCAGTAAGGTCAAACTCCTTCTCATAGAACTTCTTAACATCAGGTTCTATTTCCTCTATAAATTTCTTAATCTTCTCGAACTTCTCCATTTTCTCCTTCTTTTACTGGCTCTGTTGGCTTCATTTCTTGCCACTTTATCACCTTAGCGTCACTTATTACTAAATTACCCAACGCCTCACTTATCTGTGAGCTTTTACTACCAACTGACACATCGGTCAAGTTGTACAGTCTCTGCAACTCGGCTTTATAAGTTGAATTCTCAGCAACTAAATTAGCAAATACTACTTTCCATATATTATTCATGATACAAGTATATATACCTTTTCCTTAAAAATCAAGTCTTTTTCCCAATTTTCCTTTAAGGGCTTCATTAAATAGGTCATATAACTCTGTAAAACCGTCAACGTCCATTCTGGTCTTCCTACCTTTATAATCGAATAGGGTATACCATAACTTATACATATTATTGACATCAAAACCATCTAATGACTTATCCTCAAACGTATAGAACGAATCAAACATAACAGCCCTGAAATACGCTCTAACCTTAATATCATCAAAGAATATGATATTTTCTTTGTTAAAATCTGTTATAGTTGTGTTCCAAGCCCATAAGAAATGGTTATTCTGTTGTTCTTTGGTTGAATAGATTTTACTTTCAACACCATCCAGATAGGTGGTGAATGAGCGCATTAGAAAGCTCTTAACAAAGTCACCGAATAACTTTGCTTTCTCGTAGGTAACCCCATGGCTATCTAATAGCATTTGGATGCTCTCTTCAGACAACGGGGTCTTAACATATCTAATGAACTCTGCGTTTCTACTCATATAAGTAAATAATACGCAAAAGGGGAAGAAAGTGAATAGGTGTTAAAGATTAATTAGCATATTAACCAAATTGGTCTGGGGAGAGCAATCTGTCTTATCTCTTCTTACGTTAGTGTGGGTCAAAATACCATTGATTTCACCATCATATGCCATTTGTTGGAAACCGAATGCTTCGAATTTATCCATACCCAATAACATCTGTGGTAATCCAAGGTTTATGTTAACCTGTGGGTGTCTTCTTTTAAGCTCCAGTATTAGTAACCGTAGCGATTCTATTTGTGCGTCTGTATATTTGTGATAATAGTAGTGACCATTGAACTTTCGTTTCAATCGTACCACTTGCTCTTTAGGTATTTTAATATCAACATAATTGTAATAATCGTCACCATCCTTATATAAGTATCCCCAATTATTCAGTTCTATCCCGATTGAGTGGGTATGCATGTGATGGCTACCAACTTTTCCTAAGTGCCAAGCATAATATTCATCTGGAAAACATTCTACAACCACACCATCATTAGTTGAGTCACCTTTGATTGATGTACCACCAATGCAGTACTGGGTAGCGATTCTACCTCTCGTATCTAAGTTCCAATTCTTGATTGTTTTGAATGGGTTGGCTCTGCCTGCTGTGTGATGAATGAATATGGTATCCTTAACGGTTGTGCTACGGTCTGTAACGTATTCATCGGTGTCCAAGTACATTCTATGGATGTTAAGCCCTTCAGAGGTCGTATAAACGCCTCTATCGTCCAATACACCATCATTATCTATGAAGGTTCCATCAGATATATCACTTGTGAAAGCAATCATGGCTGCATAGGTCTTATTACCTACAATACCGTCAGCTACTAAACCTCTACTTCTTTGGAACTTCTTGACAGCCTCTTCGGTTATCCTACCAAACTCACCATCCTTCTTAAGACCTAAAAGTCCTTGGATTTCTCTTACTGATTCACCACTATTACCTTTCTCTATTCTCATAACTTATTGTCCTGGTACTGGCGGTCTTGCTGGTGGTTGACTTTGTTGTTCTCCACCTTCGTCACCACCTTGTTGTTCACCACCTTGTAGCTGTTCTGGCGGTGTATACTTAATTTGCCACTTTATGGTATTTTGGTCACCAGTATTCACATATTGTTCGTATTCACCTCCAAGCCCACGTTCTTTTACTAACCCCAATTTCAAGTGATTTAAGTACCCAGTCTCCAAAGTCTTAAATTGTGACTCATAATCAACAACATCCGTATTGAATGTTATTTCTAAATATTGACCAAGACCCTCACCTTTTATACCCATTTGGTAACCGTTGCCATCAATACCCATCTTCTTAATTTCACTAGCAAGACGACTACCCATCTCTTTAGTCATTTGAAGTACTAGTTCGATTTTCCTTTGTTCGTCACCACCTTCAGATTCATCCTCCTGAATATTCTCATCCGTACCTTGTTGTTGCTCTAACATCATTTCCCTAACCCTAAGTAGCCAAGATTTAGTGTCACCTACCAAAGTACAATCGGTGGTTCTACCTTTATTTAATATGAAGATATACTCCATTTTATTCCCAACGGTAATAGTAACTTTATTACCGAGTATGTTATTATCTTCTAACACAACATCAATGTTTAAATCCTTATGTCGCCCAAATTGAGCACGAACAACATCCCTAACTCCAATAGTGTGTCTTTGACCTTGAAAGTCAAAGGTAAACATACTGGCTAAGTTTCGTTGAATAGTATTAACGTCCATTTCTTCTTTCAACACCCCCTTTGATTCAAGGTATCTTTGTTCGGCTAATAGATTAACCCTTTCAATATTCTTTAATTTGTCTCGTCTTCTCATGATTACCTTCTTTCTTTACTTGAATTATTAGCCCTATCTTCTTTTGGTTTAGATGGGCGCTCATTATGTTGTTGTCTTGGTGGTCTACTCTTTTCAGCATCTTTTGCGGCTGGAGAAAGTTCTTCTATATCACCCTTACCACCAACCTTAGCTTTAATTTCACTCCAAAATGTTGCTACGAAACCTGCTGCTGCTGCGGCTGGCATAATACTCATAGCTAATGTTGCTAAGTTCCTTGGAACTGATTCACCACCGACACTTACCATACCACCACCAGTAATCCAATCACCAGCAGCGTTGATAATATCCATATCAATCTCGTTTACCACATCCTCATTAACAGCCACCTCATCTTCAACTGGTTCTTTATCAGCATCACTGAAAGTACCATCCTTATGTACGTCCATGAAGGGTGCCATACCATTATGACTGAATTCGTTCTCTACTATTACACCCCTATTAAGGTGACGTTCTTCGGCTAATCTATTAGCTTTTTCAATTCTTCTTGCTCTATTCCCTCTTTCCATTAGTTTAATTCTGTTTAATCGTATGGTCACCAAAATCTATAGTCTTAGCGTTATCGTCAACGATAACTTCATACGGATAGTTAGCGTAATTATGCATAGCAACAAAACCTCTTTCTGGTTTTATTTCATGTTGTGATTTATACGTGTACCCCTTGCTTTTAAGGTTGGTCGCTTCTCGTGCCCAATCGTCTTTACTCTTGATAAGGATTTTTCTGGAACCCTCTCTTTCAGCAAACTTTTCTGGGTAAGATTTTCTTTCGGCAGCATTATATACTTCAGTAGCTTGGTCTAACCACGCTTGAGATTGTTCATCGGCTCCACCAACAATTTTAACCCCACCGCTTGAGAATTCACCTTCCCAGAAAGAAAAATACTTGTTATTGCCAATCTGTAGACTTAGTTGTTCTGGCTTCATTCTAACTGCACCTGCAACCATATAACCACCATCAGTTTTAAATGAGTATTCACCTGATAGGTCATCTTCTTTAAGCAACCCCTTAGATTCAAGATAACGTTGTTCAGCCAATAGATTAGCTTTAGTTATATTCTTTGATTTGTCTCGTCTTCTCATTAGCCTTGTTTATTTGTGACACGTATATCAATAATCTGTTTAAGTGTATCCAATGGTAAATCATTGATTAAATTAACTAGCGATGTTTGTTTAATTATTGATGGTTTATTACCAAACAATACTTGAAAATTATATACCTCGCGAGGTGTGAATTTATTTAGAAAAGTTTTAATATTTGGTAATTCCGTCTTAACCATGAATGACCTCTTTTCCCCTTCCTCATATTTTTTTATATCTGATTCTAGTTTATCGATGATGTTTAATTTATAAAACCCATTAAGCTCAACATCTATATTAATATCCCCGTTAAATCCATCATCATCATAATGGTGACCAGCTAACTCAGCAGAATCTAAATTTGTTGTCGATACCTTGCGGGCTTCTATCACAGGTGACGTAAATGCCACAACGTGCCTACCCTGATTAATACCCTGATTAATATCCTTTAATATCCTATTACCCTCATCATCACCAAAAATGTGGGTAAACGCCTTAAGATAATCCTTCTCATATTCACGAAACATCTTATTAATTGCCATTTTCCTCACGAGATAAATTGGTGCATCGTCTTTGAAACGTCTAAAGTCATCATCTTCATCTGGGTCGTACCCATCAATGTCGTTATAGTACCTATCCTCTAGTTTTTTATAATACTCTTCTTCAGCATCTAGTTCTTCCAAAATCAGATTTTCAGTGAGATGCTTCCTTAAGGCTACTGTTATCATTTCTTTTGACATTATAAATTTATTATGCCCCCATTATATACTCATAAGCTTGCTCTTTACTCCATTTACCCCTTTTAACCATTTCTTGAGCATATTCACGCCTATCATCCCCCATTGTTTGGCTGTGAGTTCTTGGGTCTCGTTCAAATTCTTCTGGCGCATGTGGGTCATGCTCATGCTCATCTGGTTCAAATTTGAATCCCTTGGGGGCAGCTAGAGGTGCTTCAGTTATTGAAGTACCTTCGTTTTTAGCTGGGGAAGCGTGTTCTTTACATTTGGAACATCTGTCTCCATCAACAAAAGAAGCACCACAACAGTTTGACTTAGACCCATCTGGGAAGTCGCTGTGGTGATGCTGGTCACGTGCGTGTTCTTTTTTCTTCTCGTCAGAGATTTCAGTTAAGACTTTTTTTTTTACAGCCTCTGTACCTTCAGTAACCGCTTCTACTGCTTCTGTTACTACTTCAGGTGTTGCTTCTGTAGCTTCAGCAATAACTTCTGCTGTTTCTTCTTTTTCTTCATTCAACTCCTTTGCTTTACCAAGCATAGTCAAGAACATATCATTCTCAGATAGTCTTTGAGCTGATGTAGGGATTCCTAAGTCAGACTTGAAGCCCATAAGAGCTTCCATTCTAGACTTATCAGACTCAACTAAAGTATCGTCATAAGCCTTAAGAGTTACAGCGTTACCTTCGGTATCACCTTCCCATCTGAATCGGTAGTTCTCATTACCATCAGTCATTTCAAATACCTTGTTGTCTACTTTGTAGCTTTCTGGGATAATTGACAATGCTTTCTCAAGACCACCAATAGTTTGCTTGAATTTCAATCTTTTAATTTTCTTAGTTTCCATAATAGTCTCCTTTTTAGTTTCTTTTGTTTCTACCGCAACCTTTTTGGTTTTAAGTTTTGGTTTTATTTCATCTTTAGTACCCTTGATACCTACGTTCTTTTCTTCGATATCATCTCCAAATTGGTCAAGAGCTGGTGTTGCATCATCTCTCTTCTTCTTAGAGTCTTTAATTCTGTCAACCAGTTTCTTACCGAATTTTGGGTCACCACCTTGACCTTTAGCCACAACGTTAGCCCACTCTGGACTATTACCCATCTCTGCGGCACCTTCAAGAGACATTCTAGCTCTTTCGGCAAATTGCTTTGATGGGGTACCATCGTAATTAAGCATTTCTTGACCATTCAGAATCTCCATATCTTGGTGATACGTATCTTCGTCACTGTCAGCGTATATATCCATGACAGGCTCGATGGAATCTTTACCACTTTGGGTAGAGTCCTTCTCATAAGCCTTCATTTCCTTCTCAATATCCTTATAAGCCTTGTCGTTCTGTTTTTTAGCTTCACGCTGAACCTTTTTGGTTTGCGCTACACCTGGAATTGCGGCTTCAGTACGTAATTGAGCTAGTATGTCTTTCTTATCCATTTAAACTTGCTTTAACTATAAATATCATTGCAATCAATAAAGTTTGCGTTATTAACCTTTTTGGTTGGAAACAACGGAATTTTTAGTCTTTTTGACGCTTACTACACCATCGTCACCTTGACTACATCCACCATTTTCGGCTTCCTTGTTATTATTCAATTTGGCACAGTCATCTATCTCCACAAAACCACCATCTGGATATGCCGCATCCTTCATATTATCTACTTCACGGATACCTTTAGGTTTACTACCTTCCCTACTGGTTAACATATTAGTATCGTTAGCATCTATATTCTGTACCATACCACCAACATCCTGACCTATCTTACCACCTAAAGCGTTCGCATCGAATTCCATTGAGCCGCCAGCAGCCGACATCCCACCAGAGGTTGTAGATTCATCGGTTACCATTACTTGTTTGGTTAGAGCCTTACCTATCGTATTTAGGTTATCATGATACACCTCAGCCATAGCCTCAGACGCATCAACTAAACCATCAAAATCTCTATTGAATTGAAGGAATGCTCTGTGTTCGGCAGCTTTAAATCTGTATAATAGATGAGCGTTACTAAGGTTACCATCCTTATCGTGTAATTTAACTAAAAAGATGGTATCACCGTTCTCGTCAACTCTTTTATCCTCAACACCAGCAACCGTGAAGTATTCTCTTTCGGTTCCAACCTCAAGACCCATTAACTCTTGAAAAGCTGAATCAGAACTAACCAGTAATGGTTCAGTTTCTATATCGGCACCCATTTGAGAGACAGGGGATAATTCAGGGTTATAACTACTACTTGGCTTCATTGCCATTCCAGCAGTATATTGACCACTTGCACCTGCGGCACCTGTACTTTCAGCACCAACTTTATTCACATCTCCTTTACCTCTAAGTTCTCTGTATATCGTCTTAATAGTGCCTTTAATCGCTTGAATCTTCTGGTTATATGTGTATTGATAAAATGTCATTCCTATTAGACCTAAGTCACTTAATAGTGTGAATATCTCTCCACGGGTTACACCCATCTCCACAAATATTGGGTCTAGCCCAGCACTGGTGTTATTATTCAACTCATTAAGTATGAAATCTATTACTGCTCTAAGTAGTTCTAATATCTCTACGGTTGGACTCTCATTCAAGGCACCTTCAGTCTTAATACCCCTAAACTCCTTTTTGAAGTTAGCATCAATCTTATCACCAAGACTTTCTCGTATGATATTAAACTGATGTGGGGTAACCTTCACCACTTTTTTTTGTGGTAATTTGGTTAACATATCCGCTTGTTCCTCTGTGATTCTAATCTTCTTCATTATGTGGCTCTATTAGATAAGGTTGACTTCCAGAACGACCTCTTAACCCATAGGGCTTTGAATAGTTGTGTTAGTACGTTTTTGGTTATCTGAACTACTTGGTCATCCATCTCCTTATTATTCTTCAGCTTGGCTTTGACTATCTTGTTGATTTTCTCTTCCAAATCTCTAGATGTAAGTACATACTTCTTAACTTCAATCTTGTCGGACTGTGTAAGCTCTTCTAATATTCTCTCCTTTCTATTATCCATAGTTTTATTATCACTCTCATATAAATAGGCTACAAACCCACAAAAAAAGCCTCTTTGGTAGAGGCTTTAAGTTTTGATTTACTTGGCTAAGAAAAAACCGATTAGAATTCCTAATCCGACACCACCCAAGGTGCCACCACCAAAGGCTAACCCCTTCTTTATCTTTTCCTTCTTTATGACATCCTTCGCATTCTCTATCGTAAGGTCTTTAAACCCACCGATTTCCCGTATATTGGCAATTAAACCTTCCAATTTGAGTTTCTGTTCCTCACAGTTCTCACTTTGAAATTGTAATTCAGCTATCTTGGATAGGTTGATGGTTATAGCCTTTTGTTGTATGGAGTCTCGACTCTCATACGCTGGCATAATACTGTCTACTATAAGTTCATAGTCCAATAAATCGGTCAATATCAGTCGAGCATCTTCCACGTGTAAGTGTAGAATTAACTCACCAAGACTATTCACCGTACCTATAAGTGTACCACGTGGGATACTATCCTGATAGGTATGCGGATTACTCTTTGTTTCTCTTAGCTCTCCTTTTGAAATACTCTGTGTACTCGCCAATAATGGCATCATCAGAAAGGCTATCAACATAAGGACTCTTCCCATTTGTAGGTCTTTTTTCTGTTAATCGTTTTATTATCTTATCACTCTCAATAAGGTCAGACATGGTTATAGCGTACTCCTTGGTTAATTGTTTGTACCTCTTATCAGAATCTTTATTGTCCTTCTCTAACCTATCCACATCCGAAATAAGACCTTTATTTTCGGTCTTTAATGTAGCTATCTCAGCATCATATTCCTCAATAGGTTTCGTTCTCCCGAACGCTATGAATAGCACTAACGCTACCCCAAGTAAAACATTAACCCCAATGGATACCCATACAACTTTATTGTCGCCCCCCATCTGATTGCGTTTTGTAATCATCTCGTAACTTTTTTGCCCATTCATTTGTCCAACTATCTCCGTATCTCTTTATCTTATCCATCAACTCTAACTCTTGGTCATCAACTGTCATAACACCTTCTAATTCAGTTTTTTCTCTTAGACTGAAAGCCCATCTTAAACCATTATGGAAGTCACCACTCCATACTACGTTATTATCGTATGGATAGACAATCAAATCACCATAACCCTTGATGTTACCTAAAACACCAATAGCCTCTTCGAACTTATCCCTCTCTTGTTTTAGTTCAGGTCCGTCAAGAACAATACTATCATTCTTCTCTTCAGTTATGATACCTTCACGTACCTTATTAAGCATTAATTTAGTTAAATCATACTCATTGATAAGAGGCTTATCGTTACTTATTTTTTTTCTTCTAACTCCCATTTTCCATGCTGTCTTTAAGTAGCTCAAAATCCCACGCTGGAGATAAATCACTATAATATTTATCAAAGTTGCTTCGATACATCACACCACTAAAGGTGTTTGGCGTATCCAATTTAGTGTTATGGGTTACCGTATTATTACCGATAGTGAATCTGTCACATAGATACTTTGCCAGTTCTATTGCTGATTTCTTCTGCTCATCAGTATATGGTTCCCAGAACTTATGTCCTCGCCATCTCTTCTCCACAACCTTATCTCCCTTATAAATATCCCCCAACCACGTAATAAACGAATCAATGTCACTATCCAATTTAAGATAACCTAAATTAACCATACTTATCCCGATGATTGTATCATCAATCTTACGGTCAAATATCTTGGCACAGTAATCAGGGTTGAAGTGTTGGTATACTTGCCCATCCTTATCTATGGTATACGCTGTGGTATGCTTATACTCCCCATTTAATCTATTCAACCACCCAGTATAATGGTTCATACCAGTGTTGTAACTGTTCATGAACATTATTTTACTTTTGAAGGTGGTCTCCTTTACATAATTGACTTCTGGAAGTCTATATCTGGTTTTATCTATTATCATTTCTTCCTATCCCTCTTAGACCATATCCTACCCAACTTGGTTGGTTCTGGAACCTCAATTGGTTTAGGGTCTGGTATATCTACCGAGAAATTACGCTTACCCTTCTTCTCATTCTCCAACGCAACATCCACCATGGTCTTTTCTTCCTTTCGTTCTTCTCTAACCTCAAACAGTGGTTCACCCTTGAATGTACCCTCTGGTATCTCCACCAATGGGTAATCTTTTACTGGTTCAACTGGCACCTTGAATGTCCCATTCTTATCTAACTCAACAATAGGTTCGTCATCTTCTTTTAGTGGGATATACAAATCTTCTTTTTGGGGCTTAGACGCATCGTATTGTATATCTACTTGACCAGTTTTGGGGTCAGTTTTGGGTTTCTTCTTAAACCTATCTCTCAACTTACCGAACCACTTCTTCTTTGGTTTAGGTGTTGGTTTAACCTCACCAGCTTCAATCTCTCTGATACTATTAGCCATGATAAGTAGACTTACCGCCATAGGGTCGAACACCAGCATGATTATTACAATCAACCAGTTAACCACTCTACCCATTCCCCATCCTGTGAGGTCTGCTAAATATTTTAAAGGACCTAACTCTGCTGTTACTTCCGATGCGGATTGCACTTTCAATATCTTCATATCATATGCCGCCACGGAATCAGCCCATGAAATGTTCTTCTCCATTATCTCGTCAATATCCTTATTCAGTTCACCTATTTCTTCGTTAGCCGCCTCAATATCCCTTCTCACCCTATTGGCATTGGTTATGTAGTTCTTAGCTAATAAAGAATCCAACCTAACCTCTTGGTTATTACGAAGGTCGGATAATGTCTCAGAACGCTTGTTTTTATTTTCAATTATTTTATCACCATCAGCAATTCGCTTAACATATATGGCTTTTTTACCTTCATAAATGTCCGTTTGACTGGTCTCAATAGTGTACGCATTTGCGGTCTTTTGGTACCCGTTGGATAGGAAGCCGTAAATACCTACGGAAGTTAATGATATCAACACAATGACACCAATGGTCATGTATATCTTTATGATTGTGGATATTTTATCCCAATATCTATGTAATGCGCTGGCTGCTACTAGCTTACCAAACTCCATACCACCTACCATTATCAAAACAGTGGTACCAGCACCAGCAAAAAGCTGACCCAGACCTACTACTGAAACAAAGGCGGCACAAGCTGCCAAAACGAAGGCTGCTAGCCAGACTAAATAGTTAAATTTCATGTTTATATTGTTTTATATAAATATGGGGCTACTACTCATTCATCACCGAAAATAGACCTCCAGCATTGTGTCTTAGCTTTCTAATTCCCTTCTCCTTTATCTGTCTTACACGCTCTTTAGTGAGTTCATATTTGTCTCCAATCGCTTCTAACGTCATCGGTTCACATTCTGTGTCGATACCGAAATAACACTTCACAATATCACGCTCTCGTTTGGTTAACTTATTCAGCGTACCCTCAAGTGTGTTTTTAAGTCTATCATCTACTGTGTACTTGGTTTCTTCGTAAGTTTCATCATCTTCCAACATATCACCCAACTCGTCACCCTCACCGTCCCAAGCTCTATCGTTTAGTGAACTACAATACCCACTATCTACACTGATATCCAATTTGGCACCGTCCTCGTTTATAACCTCACCAAATACTGGCTCTCGCTCATTAATCTGTTCGAAGGCTTCCAGAGCTTTCTTAACGCTTGTAATCTTGTTTATAACATTGGATGGTAGTCTCACGGTTCGTGAATGGTCATTCAACGATTGAATGATTGCTTGACGTATCCACCATACAGCGTATGAAATAAATCTGAACCCCTTGTTAGGGTCAAACTTATGCGCTGCTTTAATTAACCCGTAATTACCCTCACTTATCAGGTCACTCAATGGTAATCCATTACCTTGATATTCCTTGGCGATTGATACTACGAATTTTAGATTAGACTTTGCCAGTTTATCAATGGCTCTCGTATCCCCATCCTTAATTCTTAACGCTAATGAGAATTCTTCCTCTTTCGTTAATAGGTCTTCTTTTCTTAAATCTTTGAAGTAATGACTTATGGTCTTATCTTCATTATAGTTGACATATTTGCCCATGATTCCTTGTTGTTTGTTGTATATAAATATCAGCTAAAACCGTTATTTATAGTCGATTTTGGATACATTTTTATCCGCAACGACAGTTATTATTTTGTTCGCCCAATCCTTAGCTTGTTCGTTGTGGGTTATCACAAACACTTTGTCATATGAATCTGCCACTTTGTCAAAGAGAGGTTTTAGTAATGGTATATTCACCTGCGCTACCTTACCGAACACCTCATCAAATGCGATGAAGTTAGGCATCGGTAATGTCGATACTACACCCAGAACACATCTAAGCCCTATGGCTGCTATCGTCTTCTCTAAGCCACTCCCTGACTTCAACGACCCTTCCACACCATCTTTGATAATGATGAGGTTAACATCGTTCTTATCATCCATACGCACTTCCACCTCAAAGTTGCATACACCTTCCAATAATCTATCCAATTCCGCATTAATGATAGGAATGACAGACCTCAATATAATCTTGGATACACCCTTCTTACCTACCATCTCGATATACATCTTAAAGATACGCTCAATCTCACCCTCTTTAAGCATCTTGGTTAGAATGGTCTTGTTCATAGCAATCTTAGCGTCATGTTTGATGATTTCACCTTTGATTACTTCTATCTTTCTGATGGTTTCTTCTTTTGTGTGTCGCTCTATCTGTAGGTCTGATGTAATCTTGTTAACTTTAACATCAGTATCTTGATTGTGCTTGATTGCTTGAACGTTGGCTTCGAATTGCTTCTTAGTCTCTCTCACATCAGTAAGTTGACCTCTTAAATTAGTCAATTTTAGGTTACCCCTTTCAATCTCCAACTCCAAACGTTGCTTACGCTCCAACTCAACCTTCACTTCAGCAAGGCTTGAAATTATTTCATTTAATTGAAGTAATTCCTCATCAATAGCGATAATTTCAGTATCTAGGTTGGTGATTCGTGCTGATAGGTCTTTAACCATCTTAGAATTATCTACCCCTTCTAACGCTCTACCACAGGTTACACACGATTCAGCCTTATCCAAGGCATCAGATTCAGCTATGAGTCTGGTACTTTCAACCCTCTTAATAGCTACGCTAGTTTTAAGCTCACCTATCTTATCGGCAGTACGCTTCTCCTTATACTCATCATAATCAACCTCAATCCCATTATACGACTCTTTCAACTCATCCATAGTTTCTTTAGCCTTCTTGCCATCATTGGTGATAGTGGCTATTCTCTGGTCAAGACTTTCAATAGTGGTCATGGATAACTTACTATCTACCACATGCTTACTACTCAATAGAGCACTCTTTTCAGTCTCCAAGTTCTCAATCTTGGTTGTTGTTGATATTAACTTCTCATCAGCCTGAATTTGAGTTTCCTTAACCAACTCTAAATTGGCTTCTGATATCTCATTCTCATCTTCAAGTTCTACCTTAGAGTATATGTTGGATTGCATATCCTTGTGGAACTCATTATACATCTTACGTGCTATGGCTTCCTTAACCTCCATTACTTCCAGACCAATCATTCTGGTGAATATCTTACCATTCTCAGTTACCGTATTACCGATAAGTGATGTCAAGTTATCCCCAGTAGCTAACGATACAAGGTCGAAGTCTTTAACATCTCCTACCGTCTCACGTATCTTACTGGTCGTTCTTATCGTATGTTCCTCATCCATCGATTCCTCAGTGTCATCAGGAAGCATCTTGTAGTAGTTTAATGTGCTACTCACATTCCACCCACCATCTCGTTTAGCCTTACGTGATAACTTACGTTCGATAACGAATTCTTCCTCACCCTCAATCTTCATTAACCCTCTAACTACTAAAGTACTCTTATCTCGATATCTGTTGAATATGTGCTCGTTCTTACTGGTCTTGGTTGTAATACCGAATAATAAGAACTTGAATGAATCAATGATTAAGGTCGTTTTACCACCTTGGTTCTCTGGAGACGAACATACTGTTGTTAAACCCTTAAACCTATCAATAGGGAAGAAATTATCATCACCGAACGATAATAGGTTGTCTATCATTATCCATTCGAACTCCCACTTCTTATTCGTACCTTGTACTACGTCACTATCCAAATCAGCATTGACCTTATCATCCAGCTTAATCAGACGCTCAAAATCAATATCCTTCTCATTCCTAACCAACCACTCTTTGAAAAGCTTGCGTTGATACAGGATATCTCCCACACTCTCAATCTGAACCCCATCAAGCTTGATGAGATTACCCTTATTATCCACTTTAACGGGTCTGTAAACGACTTTCACTCGTTCCTTGTCCACTCCGTACTTTTTAGCGAAACTGTTCCTTACAGCCAATCTATTGGCTCGTGAGTAATTCTCTGGTTTGTCGTTCCAGTATAATTTTACCTTTCCATAAGGTGATATTTTTGTTTTCAGCATATTAATTGTCTAATAAATTTGAACCGAAAGTACCTCTGGTACCTTCACCGTAAATGTCTTTCTCTTTTTTCTCCACTTTTTTCTCCACTTCTACTACCTTCTCAACCACCTTTTCTACTACCTTCTCAACTGGCACCTCTTTAATCACTTCTACTATCTTCTCTACCTCTACTATCTTTTCCACTTCCTTAACTACCTCTTTTTCAACCACTTGCGGCTCCTTACTTACTTCAGGACTATAACCAAATTTCTCTATGGTGAATGCAGTCCTAACCAGATTGATAATAAACCCATCAATATCAGTTATACTGTTTGCTCTACAGTATTCCCATATCTCATCATTAAGTTTATTTGGCAGTTCCATTCAGTAGTTTTTCTTTATCTTCATCAAGTTCTTCCACCCCATTTATAGAGAATGTGTAGAACCCGTAATCATTATTAAGGTCAATCGCCTCAAAAGTCAAGGCTTCCACATCCCAATATAATAATCCGTGATTCTCGATACTCTCTCCGAAGTCCTGTTGAATTAGTGAACCACAGTAGGCAATAGGTGCCCCATCAAGTTCAAATGATTGTCGTTTATGTATGTCTCCCATCAACACCGCATCACATCCGTGGAAGTGGTCAATAGGTGTCCCAGTATCGAATTCATACCCAATATCTGTGGTGGCACCCAATACTGGTGCGTGGTACAATCCAATGTACTTCTTATCACCATGTTCAGCCTTAGCAGCTTCGATATCAGGTCGTTCGTTGTGTTCAAACACCGAGTAGTTACACCAGACAATATTATCGTCTTGGTAACACTTCTTCTCCTTGTAATAGTGGATGTTGGGGTTGTTTAATAATGTAACCATTGGTGTGATGCTGTCGACCCTATCTTTGTTGTTTTCCAACAGGTCGTGGTTACCAGCAACAATCACCAACGGAGCGTACTTAGCCAGTTCACTTATGAACCCTGATGTCATTATCAATAACTCATTGGATATGGTTATTTTCTGGTGGACTAAATCACCGACAATGACTATTCTTACTTCATCGTACTCATAGTCCTCAGTTAATTTCTTAACCGTTTTGTACAACTCATCGAACATGGCTACGTATTCGCTATGCATTCTATATGTTCGGATATGAATATCCGCTAAATGTATTACTTTCTTAATCATTAGAATTCTTTTTAAGTTCGGGTAATTCTATGTATTCTTCCAACATGTTTAGCGCTTGTAAGGCACCCTCTCTATATGCAATTTCTACTTCACACCATAGAAACTCATCTTCCATATTGTTTGGTGAGTTTGGTGGTCTACTATCGGCATAACCAACCGCACCGCCCATGATAAGCTTAAATTGCGCTAATGTCATTTTTATTTTATCACTCATTATATTGCCATTTCTGTGTTATACTTGTGTAATTCTAATAACCTCTTAGCATCGTGCTTGAGGTATGGTATTGGTATTCTACTCATTGTTTCAGTTTCCTTATCCCAGTATCCAATCCAGATGTGTCTACACATCCTACCAGTCTCCAACTCATACATGTAAGCATACGTACTCAACTGTAATGAGTAGATACCATACTGGCAGTTTTGGATATGTTCGAATGGTTTCTTCAGCGTTTGATTTCCGAATTGGTTCCAGTAATGGAAAGCTTTGTTGGTCTTCCAGTCACCAATATCGAAAAATACCTCGTCAATATCAATCACAAGGTCAGCCGTTCCAGCTAATTTGTAATACTCTGAGAACATGATACGCTCTGGGTACATCATCTCACCTTCATCCACTTTCAGACTATCATAACCCCTTACAGCCGCTTTCTCCAAAGGGTCTTTAGGAAACCAGAACTTCTTCTTCAATAGATATGTTTCAATATGTTCGTGAACTGCCGTTCCATACTCATTTGCAGTATCATTCAGGTATTGCCAGTAGTCCAGTATCTGGTCTTGGTTCATACCCACATATAAAGGATTCTTCTTAGGGTCATCGTCACGTTGTCGTGATATAGCCATAGAAACCCCTTCAGTATCGAAGTGAGGTTCAACAGCAGCAAGGGTCGTGGTTACGGATTTATACCGTTGACCAGTCTCCCTGTGGAAGTAGATGTGTTCGATGGGTTCCAGATAAACGGGACCTTCCCATACTTTGATGTTTGCGTTCATATAAGCGAATATACTTTATTTTATCCACAGTTTCAACCTAAACCTCTATATTTATATTCAAATGGATAAATCACTAAAAGAAAAGTTACGTGAAGACCTTGAATATGCCCATGTTCAGGGTGACGCTACTAACGATGAATTTAAGATTGTTGGTGAGGGTGAATATGAAGTAGCTCAAGACTTACGATACTCAAATGTACGAGAAGATGTTGAGAAAGCTATCAATTACTTGGTGGATAAGCATGCGGGAACTTTTGGTGATAGGAATGGTGCTTTAGGTGCCGTACTATCCATTATCGAGAAACAGTACCTATGAAAACCGACATTAGACTTAAATTAAGAGAAGCTTTAGATATTCCAAGCCTACCCGATGAAGGTGGTGAGTTTGATAATCTACAGAACGTTAAGTGGGAAGATATTGAATTATTAGATGGTGATGGAAATACACCAGAATTAACTATTAGGGTTGGTGGTAATTCGGTAGGTGTTTTAGGTATCAAAGCATTAGGTGGTGTGATATATCAACCAAATATAGCATTAGCGAAAAACGCACAAGGGGCTGGTCTAGGGGTTAAGGTGTACCAAAAATTCATTTCAGAATTCGGTCATCTATATTCAGGTAAAGGTCGTAGAATGAACCCTAAAATGGATACCATCTGGGATAAACTGAAAAGTATCGGTAGCTACGAATGTTTAAGTAATGAGCTTGGTGATTTATGTATGTTACCAGACCTTGATGGTGCTGACCAACTACGTCAGTTTATGCAATCATAATTCACTCTCAGACGGCACCATACACCAATTTCTTAATAGTTTTTGTATCCCGTTAGACCCTAACAACTCAAAGATTCTACTAGGGTCATTATCATTCGGTATTTCACATATTATAACCCTACCCCTCAAATTACCACTATTCAGTTTCCTGTATATCTCCTTGGCATCTGCAAAAGCGTCTGCATCCAATACTATCACGATATTGGCTCTGGCATCCTGTAGATAAAGCCATAACTCTGGTGATAATATCTTACCTAATAATGGAATTGAATTAGGTATCACAATATGGTCAAACGCACCCTCAACAAGGTATATGGTAGCATCCAGATTTAGCTTACCCTCATTGAATATAACACCCATCTTTTCAGCTTCGGGATTCAAGTACTTAGGTCTAGCCCATTTCTCGAACGTCCTTGCTATGTAGTAATTCAACCTATCATTCTTATCGTAGGATGGTATGATGATTCTATCGTGATACTTGCCAACCGTAGTCATGCCTATATCGTAATAATCAATCATTTCTTTTGTGATACCCCTATCCTTGAGATATCTCATAGCATCAGCATAGCGCCATTGGAATTGATTGCAGTCAGTTAGGCGCTTATAACCTTCAGGTAGCGTTACTATGACGCTTGCGACTTCCTGATTATCCCTTTCCATTCTAAGGTACTCATAATCAGGCTTTATCAATTGATAATCCTTCAGATTCTCTTTCGTACCGTGACGATATATCAGTTTACCTATCGTACCGTGAGTACCATGAGTACCACTACATACCCAGCATTTATAAACACCTTCTACGTAGTTTACCTCAAGATTACCTTTACCATCACCTTCTCTTAAACCGTTCTCTTCAGCACAAACAGGACAGTCAAAAGCTATTTGACCATTACTCTCGTGGTGCTTCCTTGGTTCACCAAGAAATGACTCCAGAATATCGGGAATTAAAAAAGACATTACACGAATATACGCATAATGTCCGACACTTTCAAGTTTTTATGTAATTAAGCTGGTTCCCAGAGACTCTCTTTATGCATCTGACCTAACACAGCAACGTATGCATCAGTCATATCATAATTTTCTTTTTTAAGTGAATTAACTCTAGTGTATAACCATGTAATCTCTGGATGAGCGACACTCACCTTTTCCCACACAACAAACTTCTTATCGATATCATATGGTAAGCCACCGAACAATACTGGGTTAGCCTTTTTCATATGAGCTTCAGTGTGAGGTGTACCATCCTTCTTATGGGTTCTCTTAGCCATGAATTCTGGATAACCGAACGCTCTGGCATCGTATGAAGAAATAAAATCAGGAACTACTCCCAGAATATCATATACCGCCCTTGATACTATCCCATTAAAACGTAATAGTGTTGCCACCGTGTAAACGTTATTAGAACGCAATAATGGTTCCTCTATGATTACTTTGGTGATACCGATATCCTTATATTCGTCTAGGAATTCTTCGAAGATTTCAACTTTCTTGAAAAGCTGCTCAATCTTACTTTTAGGTAGTGGTTTGACTTTAGGTGTTACGTGAGTAAGCATTTTCAAATCACCTCTCTTACCCTTATCCTCAAATAAGGCTACTCCGATTGTCTTGGTTGAAACATCCAACCCCAATATAAACCCATTTTCTTCTTTTTTCATATTATTGAATTAATAATACAAGTATAATGAATTGAAATTAGAATGTAAAGTGTCGCTTTAGATATTGATACTTACTGCAAAGACCTTTAGCTCATTAGCCGTCTTTGTGATGTGTTCATCAGTCTTTCCATAAGCAATCAGATTGCCATTGTTGTCGTATAGACCAACCTCTGAAATTCTTGGTGTATCACCCGTATTGAATGTAGGGTTATTAGACCTTACGAACGAACCTCTTGGTGCGATACAAGTAATCTCTTGACTAACTACCGAACTTACACTATCGAATGTAACCGAGTTACCAGTAGTAGCCGAATATGCCGTACTAACATCAGCAACGATTGTTGGGTCTGTTATAACCAAGAACCCTTTATCCAAATAAGCCACACCTACCGCAGTATCTGCTGATAGACCTTGTGAATTACTGGTTGTTAGGTTGTATCTCGCCTTAGCATTCCCACTGAACGGTTTAAGCGTTCCGAAACCAGTAGCCCAAGATTTAGTTGGGTCACCGTTAGGTCTCTTAATAGCATCACAAAATAGGAATGAATAGTTTGGTGCGAATGCTGATGTCTGTGACGATGACTCAGTGTAAGCAAAATCATCTGCCGCAATATTACCCTGCTTCCTCTGGAATGTACCGTAAATGGTATACGTACCACCAGTCGTACCAGATAATGATAACCTGATTTCTTTACCATCCAACATATCACCATAATAAGTCTCTGGAATACCAACCGCTAATATTGATGATGATGCGAAACCACTCAAAGCGGTATCACTCCAACCACCACTAGCATATTTAGTAGTCGTATATTTAAGGTCGTTACTATTGGTTATAGGTAGTTTAAATGATTGGTATAGGTTTACTAAACTATCAGTTGTCCCTGCCGACTTAACTATTGTATTAAACGTCATAGCGCTCCCTGCAAGTGTTGTAGTACCTAACTCATCGAATGTGGTTACTATTCTACTAGAACCAGCTTCTACATTCTTAAATAATGAATTAGCGGTGGCGTATAATTGGTTATTCATTTTAACGTTAGTTGTAACACTATTTGTACTCACTCCAGATGTTGACGATAAGTCCCCACCAAGTGTAGGTATCTCACCTAACCCCAAATCTAATGATGCGTAATAATTCGCATCTGAATCCCCTAATGAGAATTTAGTGATTAGCGTGTTATTACCTATGATAAGTCTCTCCCTACCTTTAGGTGTAAACTTAGCTGTTAATTGTGTTCCTATGCTTTTAAATCCCATCTTAGAAGTCTATTGATAATTCTGCGTTAATTGTGTTACTATTTTCCAATAGCATTGGTTTTGACATCTTAGCTATAACTACCAGATTACTATCACTATCATATATACCAATCTCACTTATTCTGATGGCTGCTTCGTTAGGGTCTAATGTTCTAGTTGGATTACTCGTGTAAATAAAATCACTCGCCTCTATATTCACCTTGAATAAGGTCTTAAATATAGTCGCCCCAATGTATGCTCCGACATTACCATAGAAGAATCTCTCATCACCTAACTGTAACTTCTCGTTATCCACATTAAGTGGTAAGTTAAGAGTAGGGATAATATCAAATATAGTACTACCTGTAGCCACGTCACCATCAACCAAGAAACCATTTACCACTGGGTTTTGATTCTCCAATGCTATTGGGTCTATCGTTTCACCTACCGTACTTGTTATAGCACTTGAAGTGTAATCGAACTCGTTCCATAGATGCGCTATTGGTCTATCCTCTGGCTCGTCAACGATTTGCCATAACACCTTGAAGTTGTATGCGTAGAAACCTAACCCATCATAATCGATGTTTTCAATCTTCCTCATGTATGGTAAAAGGTCTACCGCATTAATTTTGAAGTCAACATCCTTAATCGTAGGTGTCGTATTACTTATCTTAGTGTAATATTGGCAATTTATCGGTGTCGTCAAACCACTTGTACCACCTGAAACCTCAGTATCCAAGATATAGGTCAAGTACATTGTTTTATCTGTTTCCAGTACTCCACTACCACCAGCTTGTGGTGCCTGTAACGTAGCCGACAACGCTGGTAATGTCCAGTTTCTATTTGCCTTATATGACGTAGCCATTACAATCTCATCATCATCGAATACAATCGTCTTAAGTTGTGGGAATACTTTACCCACCGTTTTTGGTACACTGATAACCGTTGGGTCTTCAATCAACGGTACATATTCTATCTCACTATTAGGTATATACTGTGTGGCACCACTGGCAACAAACCTCATACCCATAGTAGTACCTGAAGCCGTTGAGAAACCTCTTCTATGCCACATTAAATCAGGTACGTCCACTATCACCGTCTTATTGTTAGCTGTGTCGATATAGAAGAATTCTCCATAAACGTTTGATACCACATTATTTGTGTAATGTAATATACCAATTGATTTTCTAATAGAGTCAACTGTTGATTGTCCTGGTGTTTCACAGATTATATCACCTGTTGTACCATCCTCTTGGCAAGTATACCACAGATATGGGTATTTTTGACCCAAGTAGTCGTAAGAACCGAAATCCCAATAATGCTCATAAGTTAAACCAGAACTAAATCCCGCAGGGTCTTCACACCATACGTTATTCTGATTCCAAATAGGAACATCACTACACGATACGTTACAACATGCGTCAAAACTTAGTGTTCCATTATCCCAATAAGGGACTGAAGAACTACCGTAAATATCCCAAACTTCTCCGCTTGGGTAAACAATTACTTGACACATCCCAGTGAAACCACTGAAATCTGGTAAGTCTCTGTCAACATCAAAACAAGTCACACCACTGGTCTCAATCTGATACCATAGGTTAGGTAAAGCTAATACGTTACTAAAAGCTGTTTGCCCTGTTACCGTAGGGTTAATATATTTGATTAGTAAACGGTCACCCACATCATAGGTCAACCCTGAAATACACAATTGTGTTCCACCTGTAAATACTACACTGCTAACCATTTGAGAATCAACTATATACGTTGTACTACTTAAAGTTGTAAATGAACTACCAGTGTAATTAAAGAATCCTCGTTCGTCTGCTTCGTTATTAACAACAGCTTTGATAACTTCGATATTTGCTGGCTGCATAGTTTGCAGATTGGTAGCGTTATCTTTGGTTATGAACGACTTAATGTTTGGTTGTTGGTCTTTGGGTCTTAAAATCCTAGTTGCCCCTGATACGTTAGTGTATGGACCTGATGGGTCAGCATCATCGTATAACAATTCTCTATCATAATTGATTTCAGAGTCACCAATAGCCCAATAGGAAAAATTCAATTGTCCTAATGCTAATCGCTCTCGACCTTTTTCAGTCAGTTTTATGCTGGCGTATGGGCTGGTATTGTTTATTATGTAACTCATGTCTCTATCTTATGTTAGTTAGTTTAATTATAAATAGCGTGAAGTAAACCTTTATTAATAGGAATTAATGGAATTATCCATAACATTTATTCGTACCACTTCACTGTATGCTTCGGAACTTATCACATCCCCACACATACTTTCGTAATTTTTCTCATTCTTAATTCTATAGTAGTACGAGTCACCAACAGTACCACTGAACGATATGCTAGCTTCGTAATCTATATACCCAACCACGTAATCGGTTGTGGCAGTCTGTGTTATAGCACTGAAAGCTTTATTCTCAGCAACTTCCACAGTGAATAGACCATTCACCTCTTGTGGTGGTCTGGTTATTGTCCACATAATCTTTTGTGGGTTAAACCAAATATTATCACTGACCTCAGCGTAGGACATGTAGAATATATTTATGATGTCACCAACATAAATGTCACCTTCTAATATAATCCTCTTAGGGTCTGTTATCGATTGGTAATAGTCAATGTTATTAGCTAATGTAACACCATTGATGGTAACGTATAACTCTCTTGGGTTTACTGGGATTAACGTGCAGTAAATCTCATACTTACTCTCTGTTGTATTGTAGTATGGGTTATTATCACCTTGAGCGCCTGTGGTTCCAGATACAATAGTGGTATCTACATTTATAACATCGTTTCTGAACCTATTTGACATACCATCACTAGCGTAGCTGTATGTGATAACGTCACCTGATATTATAGGGTCTAGGAATGTTAAACTCGTTGTCGTACTACCACTCACATTGATTACCGTCAATGTGTAGTCCAATTGCCAAGCCATAGTAGAACCATTAAGATTTACTATAGGGGTAGTTTTACCAAGGTCACCTTCCAATTGGAATGTATCGGTTGTACCATTGGCAATAAAGCTGATTACTCTTAACCCACCTATTGTAGGGAAGCCCACATTATTCAATGAGAATACTGGTGTACTGGCTGAATAATTAGCTATGAAATACTGGTCATAATCTCTGTCATATCTTGCCGCTTCTGCGCCTGCCGTATTGAATGAGGTGTTAATCTTATCTCCAAGCTCACTTCTGTATTCAGTAGTAACATCTGCTTGCCAATATCCCTTGACGATGTAGTCACCATCCAATTTCAAATTAAGTGTTGGTATCGTCTCCGTTTTATTATTGGTAGGTACTTCGGCTCTACCATACCATCCACCCGTATATACGATTGGTTTACCGAACCTTGATGATACCTTATTGTATTTGAATATTTCGTACCTGAATTTACCATTTCTTGGAGCATCAAATACGGTTGGGTCGTGGAATACAAAAAGAAGGTCAATACTATCCTCACCCACCTCATCATTTATAATCTTTACTGAATCACTACTCTCCGTTAAAACAGGGTATACCTGACTTGCCATATTAACGCATGTAGCCGAACAGGTACCACCAGTACAAGGACCCACACCAACACTTAACTCAATATCCAAACAGGCATCAACCTCTAATAAAGCCGTACCATATGGTTTCCTAATGTAGTATAACATACCAGTATTATAGAAATCATACCCTAATGATGTGAAAGCATCATATAAGGCGCTCTGTATAAAGGGTTCTGTTGGCGTATCTCCTGTTCCTGTATATCCAGTCCAGAAAATACTAGTTGTGCCCGTAGAGCCATCGTAAACGACCTCTGAGTCCTCTTTAACGGTCAAGCTCCAAGTCACACTACTCAAACAAGTTGATGCGCTGGTACATGCTGATACCGCAATATCCAATATATCCTGATAGTTGATACCAGAGAATGACACTTCCTCTACCACACAGGTATTCTCATAGTCACTACCTTTAAGTTGCCATGTAGGAAAATCAAACGTATCGATATCACCACTACAATTAACACTCATTGTGGTCTTATTCCTAAGACACTCCACGTTGCTCTGCAAATATATTCTCTCTTGGTGTCTCATTATTTATCTATACTTAAGTTCACAACAGTTTTTCGGAATTGATTTTTCAATCCGAAGTTAATTGGTTTATTCAACGATTCAGAGTCTTCCACTCTACTGAAGTCTTGTTGGAACATTTCCAACCCAAAAACTTTAAAGTAATCCCCTTGTCCAAGTTGACCCTCAATGAATTTGGTAAAATGAACCGAACCACTCTCTGGTAAGTAGATAGAACCTGTTATATTTCGTATTAGTTTAGGCATATTCTATAAATATCATTATGGACTAATTATTGCTGGCGTATCGGTCACCCTTCCTAAAAATTCTGAACCACAATCACCCGTTATATAGTATACCCCTGAAGTACATGTAGTATTAATTGTACATACCTCATCATTACTTATCGTATAAATATCCACATCTGCCGCACCTGAAGCTGTCCAAGTGAAACCCGTAGGAGCCTCAACTGGGGCACCACTATTGGCATCTATACCACATGGGTATAATGAATGACCTCTATATTTGAACTTCTGTTGGTCATATATTGTATTACCGTGGATATGGTTAGCACACCAAATAGTTGTACTTGGTATTACTTGCTCAAATAGGTCTACCCAATAAGTCCCAACCAAATTACCAAAATCACTCATGGTAAAGTAATCAAATGCCGAACTTTGTGTGTCACAGTACTCAGTTGAATTCATATATCTCTCATACAACGCTCTAAGTGTTGGGTATGATGAGCTTGTTTGCCTACATCTAGCATTTATTAACTCACTGGTAATCACATCGTTAAAAGCTTTAACGGTTGTTATACCAGTTACGGGTGAAGTCAGTAGTTCTGTGAAATCTACACATTGTGGTTTCTCACACTTAGTGAACTTACATTGCTCACAGTTAGCATCCCATTTGAATTCGATTAAATGGTCACCCATATTCTCAACCGTAGCATAGTTCTGTATTGCAGTATTGAAATCCTCACAACATTCTTGTGTCACCCATGGTGTATAATCTAACGTACTGGCTGTAACCCCTGAAATAATTACCTGTTCGAATACTCCCACGGTACCATCTGGCATACCAGCAACCCAGTAACCAATGAAATCTGGTGATGGTTGTGGAGCAATATTAAACTTGTAAATCCAAGAAGAACAATCAACACCTTCTTGTTCAAAACTAGTGGCGTTGGTCAAGACGGTTAATGGTTCATCACATGGGTATAATTCAAACCTTCGAATAGCTTTAACCGCATAAAGGTTACCCTTATTTACAGTACTCTCTACACCTGTGGCAGCATTATAATTAGCTGAATCATCTTTGTAAACCTCTAATGATGTCCAATACGTTCCACCACTGTATATCGTAGGTGGTAACCCTGCTAAAGCATCGTACATTAAATCCCACTCCGTTACGTTAGGTAGATACCAATCATTTTGACCACCATTCACCAAATCATCACATAATGATGCAGCATAAGCAAGGTTAGGTGGAACTGGGTACTCATTCACAATTATGTCAGTATTGGTCTGCCCCGAAAATAAACCATTATTATCTGCCCAAATGAAAGTTGGTGACACCACAACTGGTGACCAACGAGTACTGGTACTTAAATCGGCAACATTCATTTCCAATCCTTGACATGGGTTATTAGGGTCAAGCCAGAATACTAGTCCACCACCAGGACCAGTATCACCAGTTGTTATAGAACAAGGTACTGACGTTCCAGTAGGTGGTAACGCTACGGTTCCACCTGTAATATTCGTTCCACTTAATGGTGGTATATCACAACAACAATCATCAGTAATAGTAGTTGCAGTAGTTGCACCTGTAAGTACTTGGTCGAATACACATCCAACCCCATCCCAATATATGGTTTGATAATCAGTACCGTTGAATGTGTTGTAAGCTGTAATGGCTGTACCAATATCGTTACAATTAGTTTGGGTTAGTGTATCACCATAATATCTAGTAAGGTCAGTATTACCTGAAATAGTTTGATTCAGGTACCAGTATACCATACCATCATCTTGACCTACAATCCAACTACCAGTAAATCTCCAAGGTACTGTGAAAGACCTATCAATTTTATGCACAAAACTACAACCACTATATTCTGTGGTGAAAGCGCTTGACGCTATTGTACCATCACCAGCTTGTTGTATTCTAAGTAAACTACCAGCATATTGTGGGTCAGTACCAAGATTAACGCTTGGTAATGCGGTTGTACCACCAGTCCAGTTTGTAACACCAGTTATAGGGGCAACACATGTTCCACTTGTTATTACCGTAGTTGTTACATCACCGCATGGTTCCAAGATACATGGATTATCATTAACATAACACCACACGTCAGTCTCGATACCATTATCAATTGACACATTAAGGTCAATCTCTTTGGTATTCAGAACCAATCTACTATCATTCACATCGTAATCAGTATTACGCATGAATAATGTATAATCCCTTTCTTCTGGGGTATCCATAACTACCCATGATTTCTTATTATCACATTCCTTTCGAATATCGAATGATGGGTTCGTATTAACTATTATTTCGTTGTTTACTACCCTCTCACATACCTTATTCAACTCAATTTGGTCTAATAGTATTGAGAAGTTAACACATGAATCAGCAATCTGTAAACTAAGATTAATATCTTGACCAGTTATCCCACTTATGATAGCTGGGTCACTGATGGTACCACTATAATGGAACCAAGTAGGACCAAAGGTACCAACTAAGTCAATCAATTGATTATATTGCGAGTAATATGTAGTTCCACTCAATAAACCACCCTCAAGTGCTTGGTCAATCATTTGTTGTACTAATATGGTAGCCAAACTATCACATTCGTCAAAATCACACGTTCTCCAATCAAAACCGTCTATATACATAGGGTTTTGTGCGTTAGTTGCCATGTAATTAACCAAATTACCAGCACCGATATTGAAGATTTCTTCAGTGTATACCGTATTAACCACATTAGGCTGTGTTGGGTCTTGGATATCAATAGCCATATTAACAACCAACTCTTCGAAGGTGTCAATAGCGTATATACAATTCTCAGCATTTTGGTTTAGAATTAGATTTATCTGTTCGTTTAGTAGGGTTATCGTGTTCCCACAATCCTCCAAGTCTTGAATAAGACCATCACGTGTTGTTAACCAAACTATGGAATCATCTAATAATTGAAGTCCATCTTCAGTACATTCTTCTAAAAATAGGTTTTGATTTTCACTATTAGCTATTACCATAAGCCATACTACTGCTGGGTCAATTTCGTAGATGTTTATACCCCCCGATAAATAAATATCCCAGTAGCCAGCACCGTAAACGTCATTAATCGTAGATTCTAATAGTGGTAGTCCAGCTTCCGTAACACAAAAATATATAGATGGTAATGGAGTATTAGGGTCAAACCCATTATATTCAAGAACATAATTCCAACCAAATGGAAGGTTATCTAATTCTTCTTGTCTAGAGATACATTCATTAGTAGCCAAATCAAGGTCATTATATAGGTTAGTAAGTGTGTCTGATACGCTATCCGCTTGAACGTCCATAATATCTTGACAGTCGAATTTAAACATATAATCGAACTCAACATTCAATTCACAGGTTTCCTCTGGTTGAACCTCAAATAGAGCACCAGAGTTATCTTGTGGGTTCAATACCACACTAAATGGTGGTAGGGCATTACAGTCCACATATTGCTGCCAACGACATTCTTGTCTATCTTCATCCCAAGTATAGGTATGTCCAGATAGTTGAGGGTATAATAGCCCACCATAATATTCAGAATTTGGGTCGGTTGAAGCATTCAATAGTCCACAACAAAACGTCCCAATAGGTGTTGGGAACCAATCTTCTGGTCCATTCCCTTGATTCAAATCAACATGAGCCTCAACCGTACCATCAGGTAGTCGGTCAATAACTGTATAATCTGAACCAATAAAAAGGCACCCTTGGTATCCGTATTCGTTTATGTTAGGTATAGGCATTAATCTTAAATATATTCTTCTTCATTATTCTGGTAACGTTTCTGGCGTTAGGAAATTATCTTCAGTACATCCAATAATCCTATCAAGCCTATCTTTATAACTAGTTGTCATTAAATGGGTCTCACCCCAATCATTTATGTCTAATTTACAACCGAAACCTTCTTCTCCAGTAAATGGGTCTATCACACCTGATGTCGCCACTGATGGGTGTATACAATTACATCCGTCAGGACTAACAACTCTATCACCACCTTGTGGGTCAACAAAATGTAGATACGTCTCACCACCAATGGATACTGTGTAATCATTGAATGTGGTACCTGTTAATCTCCAATTGCAAGTAGCAAAGCATATACAATCATCTACGTATACACCGTTAGTTACCCTACAGCATATGCTACCATTTTGAGTATATGGAACATAACCCAATCCTATTATCTCACTTGGAAGTGTAGGTTGTGGTTGTGATTCGTCATCATATATGGTCAAATCAGTATAATCCATAGAGTACCCGTCACCAGTAGTTCCACTACAACAATCAGGTCGTATAAATGGACTGTTATAGAATGGGTACAGTACGTTTGGTGTTACACCATCAATATCATATAATGGGTATTGGAATACATAGAAACCATTGCTTGTCACACCACTAAAACCATCTGGCGTATTAGGATACCCATTAGCATATAATGTAGGACATGGGTCTACCGTATTACCAGTGAACGCAATATCAATTTGAATTGAGTCATCGTTCGTTGCAATATCACAACCACAGTCATTAACCTCATCTGTTGGGTTAGGGTCTTCAATCACGTAAGAATCTATTACTATGCAGTTAGATACATCGTAACCATCAGCGCTAACATCAACGTAGGTATTACCAGTGTAATTATTCACAAGACCTTGGTTATAGTTAGTGAATAGCGTCTGAGTACCAGTTTCTGTTGTTGTTGCCGTTACCGTAACTGGTTCGAAATCTGGTATCAATCCTCTGAATTGATTTATGAATTCCTGTCCTCTGTCGTAAGGACCTGAGTGAGGGTTATTACCATCAAGAATATACTTTCCAGCATTAGCGCCACCAGTTTCACGGTACCACCCACCACCTTTTTGGAAGTACATATCTCTATTATCAGGTCTAACAATAGGGAACCCATCCTCGTCAATATTATACAGTGATAAGTCAGTATCAAGATTATTCAATCTTAACACCTCTCTAAATAGGTCAATATCCAATGGTGCAGAAGCTACATATACGTGTTCGTTGAATTCCATCAAACCATCTGGCGCACCAATGAATTGAGTTAAGAACTCAATAACCTTTCTTTGACCTTTGGACTTCCAAATCCAAGGCGTGTTCATTATCAACCTTCTCCACATCTCATACTCCGATTCAATAGGGGTCAGACCTCTACTTTGACCAGAGAATGATGCTCTTGGTGTTGTTACGTAGTTAGCCAATAGATTGTTCTCCAGAATGCTGGAAACTAAGTCCCAACCCATAACTCTGGCTAGATTCTTCAGAACAAGGTCTGGCGTATTATCTCGCTTATTATACGTTACCACATTAGCAAATGCGATACCATCTATATATCGTTTAATATCATCAAACTCTCTACCATACACCCTTAAGGTCTTGGTAACCTTTTGTGCGGCAGTTTCATCCTCACTACCATCACACTGTGGTATCGTATCGAACTCACTGATTGAATCAGCCGTCAAGAACCTTACAATAAGGTCAGACTTGGATAGGTCTGTTAGTTCAGATAACTCAATTAGTTGATTAACGTATTCTGTATATTCTGGAGTATTAAAGTCCAAATTATACCCATCAGTTGTTGTCCACTTAAGTTTAGTTGTTTGGTATAGAATTATACCATCATCACTCTCAACTGGGTACCTGAATGTTATTGTGTACTTAGGCTTAACTATAGTATTCAATAAACTCTTTTGGAAGTCTGGTAAGTTATTGAAAAACTTATCTTCCTCTACCTTATTTGGTTTGATGTGGTACTTTACGAATTGGTTAGCCGAATTAGCTGAAAGAGCAAATGGGTCACCTTCCACTTGGAAGGACAGACTACCAGAGTCAGAATTAGTTAAACCAGTAAATGCTAATACATCATACTCCAGATTATCCAATAATACACTATAACTCAAGTAGTTAACTGTCATATTACGTAAATCATTACCCTCATTAAAGGTATTCACAATGGAACCTTCAACCAAATAATTAATTTCATAGTTGTTTATGATTGTTTGGTACGGTACGTTGAATGTTGACGTGTTAGTGTTAGCATCGTATAAATAATTGGTTACGGTGTACCCTGTGGTTTCTAAACCATTAGGTAACGTTACAATTGGTGTCATATAAATGGATGCCACCCAATTAGTTATAATCTCTTCTAAATTGACTCTAACGAATTCCGTTAATGAACCGAAATATGCGTGATTCAACAGATTACTATCATCCAAATTCAACCTTGCGGTTGCATTATCATTCAATAATAACGCTGTTTCACTATCAGTTACATCAAGAGTGGATAGGTCATAGAAAGGACCGTAACCACCTGTATTATGGGTGATACTAACGCTTGGGTCAAGGTTAGTTGTAACCGTGAAGTTCCCCATTGTGAACAACGGCAAGCCACCCTCATCGGTCAATTGGTTACCGACAAGACTATCAGAGAAGTTTCTATATTCAATTCCGTCATTGAAGAAAACCCTCTGAGCGTATCCAGGTACTCTTATTCTAGGATTCTCTGCCATTATACGTCAGTGATTGTATCTAAGTCTTTAGTAAAGTCAATATTATCTCGTTCTTCTCTAACCTCAAACAATGGTTTGCCAGTGAATTGGTCTTTGATTTCGAACAAGTTGTATTGCTTGTAAATATCGTTATTGAAGTTGTAAATAGTATAGATACCATCCTCAAGTGACTTGCTTTGGTTACCGAAGATACCGTAAGCCAATGTTTCTATATCGTATTCAACCATATCAATCTCAATCATAAGTGGATTGAAGAATGTGTTGGTAATGATTACCTGTTGGTTCGGTTGTCCGATGAATGGTAAGACGTTAGGTCTAACATTCGAAGCTGAACTGGGTGATACCGTACAGAATACCAATGAAGAGTTATCGTTAAAGTTATAACGAATAGCTTTCTGGCTACTATTAGTAAGGTTTTGGTTAACTGGTTCTGCTCTGTTGTTTGATGTTACCACTTTGAAGAAGTTCCTCAATTTAGCATCAGCAACACCAGTATCAGTGTTGATGTATTCTATTCTATAACCGATTAGGTTGTTATTCTCAAATTTATTTACATGTGTTGACGAAACTGCTGCCGTATCAAATAGAAGACCTTTTTGGTCTGGAAATGCAGCCAACACGCCACAATCCACAATTCTAGTTCTAATTTCAACTGGTTTGATTACAATAGTGTAGATACCTTTGGTATTGAATTGAGCTACTGGTAGCTTCAAAGTGTATAGACCACCGAATACTTCAAATCCAGTCACGTTAGACTGTATCTTATTAGGGTTATCCGTTTGAAGGAGAACCTGTTGTGGGTTTAACTGCGTTATTATAGGGTTACCTGCTTGGCTCCTACTCGGTGAGTAGTGAACCCAGATTTCGCAATCCTCTGGTAGCACATCTGCTGGTCTATTTATTCCGTATACGCCAGTTGCCATATTAGTTTAAGTTTAAAAGTTCTGTTTTAGAAATACTACATGTGACCCGTTTCTTTACGTTGTCTTCCCATGGTATGAATTCTAAATTAATTATGTTACCAATTATGTCTGGGTTAATACCTTGCTTAAACCCTTCCAATATGGAATATTTATGGTCTAAATGATATGCACCATCTAACCCACTAACACCCCGCTTACTATAATTATCTAAAGTTTCGATAGGTTGTTTATTAGTCACCTTCAACACGTCAGATTTATATCGCTTATATTCATCTACTGAGTTTAAATATACATCATATCTAACCCCTCTATATCTTTTCACCAAACCTATAGAAGCACCCTCACCTTTAGTTCTTCTATAGTCAATACCACTCAAATATTTATCAACGAATGGTGCAGTTAACCCCATTTTAGAAGCTATCTCCGTACCACTACAATACTCATTTAAGTATAAATATTTTATCCGAGTTTCCTGTTCTTTGGTTAGGATTATCTTCTGTCCATTACTCGTACCACCTCTAAGGATACCATGATTACTCACTATTGTACGTATCGGCATCTTACTTACATCGAATTTATCCGCAATCTTTTGCAAACTAAACCCATCCAAGTATAACTTACAGATTTCTTCCTCGTTATGGTTGTATTTCTTAGGCATTTCTTTTTCTATCTTTTATAATCCTACTTTATAATAACCATTCCCATAGTCAAGTAAAGCGTCTAACCCTTTTATCTCACCCAATCTGAGGTGGTCTTCCATTACAGTAGTAGCACCTCTATCTATAAATACATCACTAAAGACTTCTGGTGGAGAAACTATCCCTAATAAATATTCTGTTTTAGTCATGGCACTTAAATCCACGTTAGTTTCATTCCAACCCTCACCAACATATCTTACTTCAGTCTTTGGATGTGGGGTGGGTGTACCGTCAAAAGCTACTATATCGTAGGTGTCAGCCGAATAACTATCATACTTAAGTCCAGTTGTTTGACCTACGGTACCAATTACAGCTAAATTTTGTTGTGTGTCTATTGCGTTGGCTCCACCACCTTCAGCGTCAACAACGTATATATTAGGCTCACCTTCAGTGGTAAGCGTTGTGACACCACTAAATACCGTATCACCAAAATAATTATCATACGTCTCAGCATTGAAAATCAAATAAGGTATATACGGGTCGGTGTCATCATAACTCTTAACCATATTCAACTTATCATTGGTGAAACCTGTTACGAATCCAGCAAACTGATACCATTGGTCTACCGTGGCACCAGAATATCTGGTATTAGGTGACGCATTGATGTTGGTCGGGGTAGCCGCAAGCATTGCTGGTGTATCACCATTCATGAATGGAAAGTAGAAACCGTTAGTTTGCAGTCTATCAATTAATATGTCGTAATTTACGTTAGCCATAATTATTCAGTTAAAGGACTTCTTCGCATGGTGGGGTTATTGAATAAGCAATCCAAAATTGATTACTTTGTAATACGGTATATGGTGGGTTAAGGTCACATATACTAGTAGCCTCAACATATATTTCACATGGGGCTGATGTTGAACAATTCGTACCTGATTGTTGAGCTATTGCACCACCACTATATAGAGTACCACTCCATTTATAACCGATAAAGTAGTTTGGCTCAGTCACACCAAATTCTATCAATGGTTGCTCTGTAGTATTTGGGTTACATATAATCCATGGGTCTTCATATGTACCACTACCAACAACATCTGGTGGTAGATTAAGTGGTTCTATGATTAATGGTGGCTCAACGGCATACTCTATCGTAACCGTCATAGATTCACCAGTACAACCATAGGCATCCTCCACACTAACATGGAAGGTACCTTCCAGACCATCTATCACTAGCGATTGGGTGTTACCAACGTTATTACCGAATTCATCTTCCCAAACATATGTTTGATATCCTGGTAAAGCGGTTAAAGTAGCCGTCTCACTAGGACATAATATTATAGGGTCTGGTGTGTTAGTTGTAACTGGGGTAACCACATCTTGAAGTATATTTCCAACATCTTGTGTCAGCGTCACGGTAATACTACCATCAGCACTGGAAGATACCTCTATGGTACCTTCTAATTCCACATGACATCCATGTATATCCGTTACTACTACACTATAAGTACCAGAATTCAAACCACTAATAGTATCAACATCTGCCCCAGTACTCCATAGATAAGTGTACGGTTCCGTTCCACCATTAGCTACCACATACATGGAACCAATAGCTGGTGCGCTACTTGGCGGACCTTCAAAGCAAGTTATATCGTTTATGAATAGGTTAGCATCAAAACCACCACAAGTATCACCAAACGGTAAAAAGTCTAAATCAGTGAATATACCCATATCATCAGCCGACTGTTTAAGGTCAATCTTTATGTACATATTAGGTTCCACGAACTCCCCATATAGGATACCTTCTTCAAAGCTTTTGAACTCTCTAAGTGATATTTTACGTTTAATCTCTCTCATTATGCTACCATAATTTCGTACAGTTTTATCTTGTATGCGTCACCAACGAACTCCACATTACTTTGCGCTGTATCCAACTCATAGTAATATCCTGTTTGTGTTCTGACCAATGTATATTTGGTATGTAGAACGCCTTGTAACCCGTCAATCTGTATCTGGTTATTAATATCGAATGGTTCCGTCATCATATTGGTACGTTTACCTGTTTTAGCGTTCTTGAATGACGCTCTCATATATAAATCTTTAGGTAGTGTGAAATCCACCTCATCCTTATAGTGATATATGAAGAAACCCTCACCAAACACCTCATTATAATTCAATGGGTTACCCAATGAAAATAGTACTGCCTTACTTGATGCTGGTGTTACCTGACTATTGATATTAATGTCAGCCAATCGTATGTCTGGATTAATGAATATAACCGATATCAAATTCTGGTCAGTCACAATAGGCGAATCATAAAATTCCAAACTCAATACAGACTTAATTAGGTTATTCTTCCTAAACCTCAAATCATCATCAATAAACCCAATATCAGCATACATGGTAGAGTTAGGCGTATTATAATAATTGCTTATCCCATCCCAGAAATTAACATCATAAGAAACTATTCTAGCATCAGTTACACCATTTCTGGGTATAAACCTAACCTTCTCATAATCGGTAATAGGATTAATAGCTTTCTCCGTCTCAACGTCAACAAACTGTCGTTCAATAGTTTCCCCTTGGTCAACCAATTGGAAGTCCATATCTATTGGAATGTTTATCGTGGTAGCAGTCGCGGTAGCAGTCGGAACCCTAAATGTATATCTATTAACAGGCATCGTCTTCGGCTTTAACTTTAAATCTATCGGATGTGCCAATCCCTACAATATCATATGGTGGGAACGTTATTTGGTTACCGTTAATATCTTTCTTATACGTATACAGTAAGTCGTATTGACCATATGGGTCTTGCCTTCTAACTGGTACACAGAAATTATGGTATAGATAATGAGAACCATTTAAGAATGGGTAATCCAAGGTCTTATATTGACCATCATTTAACCCTATATCCAACAAATCTCTCCATAACCATCTACCATCATCCAAATCCTCAGCATAATCTGGAATACCATAAGTGTTAACATCACCTTGCTCAACATAGTTAGAGAAATCTCTTATCTTCATCAAGTGGTGGGGGTAATAGAAATACCCTTCCAATCTGGGTCCTTTAGGCATATTATTAATTTGTGGGTTTGTAGGGAAAGTCCTATTTAGTGTATTGAATCTATGTCCAACTCTACCTAGGGTATACTCTATAAGCTCAAACCTATTATAATCCACCGCATCACCCCAGAACCAATCTTGGTGGATTGTAACGGCTGAATTAAGTGGGTCTGGGCTTATAAATGGATTCTCTTGTGGGTTAACATTTAAAGCACCTACATCCGTGTGTAACCTTCTAATATCTGGTATTGAGGCTTCGTCATGACCATGAACAAGACCTATCTCCAATCCAGCTTGAATGGTTGTGAACTCACTTTCCGATGTTTTAATAGTAGTAAGGTATAATTCACTTAATGGTCTACCTAGATTATCTACAAGGTCTTTAGTTTCAATATCCTCATTTACAGCGAATTGACACACCTCATCTCTATAAACAGTTGAAGCAAATGCTGCTGGATATATCTCATAATCATCATCTTCTAAAATACCATTATTAATATTAGTGTTCACTGTACTAACCTTCTTGAAAAGCCTGAAATAGTATTCAGATTCCTGACCACCTATTAATCTATTCATTCTAGCTGTTGTTATATCCAATGCCGAATTCACTGGTAGTATAGGTGGAATAGGTGGAATAGGGTTCAGGTTACCTGGATGATAATCAATAGCTACAGAAAAAGTATAATCTTTAAGGTCACCACTATCGGTACCAACCCTAATAACTCTATAATCACCATTAAAGGTTGTAGGTGTTAAACCCCGTATCCTAACTCTATCACCCTGAGCCAGATTATGCATCAATGGTGTAGAGAATAATACTACATCTCTACCACCAACATTAACAGTGTCTATACCAACAATTCGCAACCCTGATATACCATTTATTGAATCGTAAATCAATGAGTGTGTCGTATTGGCTGACCATGGATATGTCACCGTTAATTCCCACCTCTTAGTCCCAGTATTTACATCTGGTTTGAATGAGAACTTCTCTCTCTTAGGGTTCATATCTGTGAACTCACAAGCACCTGAAGCCACGAAATTAGGGTCGTAATATCCGAACCATCCATCTCTTTCACTAAGATTGGTGTTGTATGATTGTTCCCACGTTATAGAACCTATACCAGTATCTGGATTATCATATGGGTCATCAAGAAATTGAGGTTGGGTTAATGTAACCCAACTATCAGGTCCTGATATATTGAATAACACATTACTGATGATGGGTTTAATCGTACCTATAATTCGATATTTTGTACATGATTGGCGCTCATTATTGAACACTTCACCAGCATCTACCACTCTATTAATATCGTTGTAAGGTAATAATCTCTCATTACCTTTTAATTCTATATTAACGAATGTATCGGTGTTAACGCTAGTCTGGGATTCAGTACTACGTAACCTGTATTTAATTCTGTTCATACCCATATTACTTAAATATAAGGTATGAGCCGAATTTTTAAAGGACTAAAGTAAATTTTACTGTTCTTGTATAGTAACAGTCTCAGTCTCACTAACACACCCTTGATATGAGAATCTAATATCATGGTCACCTTCAGGTAGAGTAATCGTAAACGGTGAAATCTCATTGGTGTAAATATCACCATCCACGTAGAATGTAAACGTAAGGTCTAAGTATTCTGGTAATGTTGGTGGATACGCAGGGTTAGCTGGGTGTGGGTCAGGGTCTATCACCGTAATGGTGATAATATCGGACGCAGGGTCAGCATTATCGTATTCCCAATCCATTATTGGGGCAGTACCGTATTCAATAGTGATGTTTTGCGTTATTGATACAGGTGTACTATTAGAATCCGTCACGGTCACTTCATAAGTACCAGCACCTAAGTTAGTATTAGTAAACGTATTAGCAGAATACCCTACATAAGAACCATCAGGTAATTCCATTCCTGGAGGTAGCGCTTCAACCCAATATGAGTATGGTTGTATTCCACCTTCAGGGAAAATATTTATAAAACCATTAGCTATCTGAGGACATAAAGTATCCCCAGTTTGTGTTGTGGCAGTGAACGGTTGTGGCTCCAATAATTCTACAGTGGAAGTACACGTATTAGGTGGGTTAGCACCATCAGTTACGGTAAATGTATACACACCAGCAGGTAAGTTAGAAATTGTTTCATAACCTGTTTGTGAAGTCATATTACCATCACCTGCTGGGTTAGTACAAGTCCAAACAAAATCATAATCTAGTGTACCACCTTGCACCAATAGATTAAGTTGTCCGTCAGTAAGTAAAAGACCAGTGTTAGGGTCAAGACTTAAATTCACACCAGAGGCGTTACACGTTAATTGTTGTGGGTCATTTACTATGAATGTAGTTGTCGTACTAACACCACCAGCATCAACTACGGTAAGTGTATACACACCACCTTCCAAGTCTTCTATATCACCATTCTCATTATTCTCACCTAATATCGAAGGGGTGGTACCATCTGGATAACTCCAAAAATAATTGTAAGGTCCTTGACCACCAATAACCGTGACATCAATAGAACCGTTTCCAGGTGATGATACGTTAGTATTATCCTGAACATTACCAATTACGGTAAAGTTAGGGCTTGAAATTACTGGGCATGGTGCAAAGTATCTATCACGTAGTTTACTAATAGCTGTAGATGCCGCATTTAACCCGAAATAGAAGTAAAATGAGTCATCATTCTTTGGTGTGATATTAGTGGTTATACCTTGGTTGGCATTATGATATCTGAATATGTTATAATCATCACTACCTATAATAGCACCACAATTAGGGAATGAATCATATGTACATGAGAAGGTAGGGTCAGTAGGGTCTGGGTGTAATAATCTTAAGTCTTCGTTATTCAACCAAGCAAAGATGTTTCTAGAGAATAGCACATCGATATCCTCGTTATTTATTTCGGAATTAGGGTCTGCTATCCACTCACCTTGATTATTCACTAAGTAATCATCTAAACCAACCCCTAATTCACATTGTCGCCTAATATTACCGCATTGTTGAGAACGTGCTTGAATATTAACACAATTAACATCGATGAATAATGAATTACCCATATTAGCAGACTCACTATCCATACCACTGACAACAAGCTGTAAATCATCTTGTTGTGTGGTACCAGTAACCACGTATTCTGGTAATAATGGTGGCATATTGTATGTGGTATCAATCCAAAGGTCTTGAACGAATGGTGTACCATCATAATGACATTTAACGCTGGAACCTAGACTCACTATATCCGTAGCAAAGAACTTAACCGCCAAATTCCTACTGAATGGTGAGTAATATAGGGTATCACCATTCTTCTCTATCAAACCTTCATTAGTTCTATTAGAACCAGCAGTATATACACTACATGAATTAACTGGAATACAGGTATCGATTATGTAAGTATCCTTATAACAATCGTTATCAAATCCGTTAGGGTCTGTAGGGTCACCATTGTTTACACCGCCACCACCACAAGTTCGTTCACAAAATCTATCAGGTCCCTCACCCTCTTTCTTTGTTTCATACTTGAATAATGGGGCATATAACGTACCATTAACCCAATCATTATAGAAGTCGAACTTCAGTAAGTTAAGGCTCTCTATCAAACCTATAGCAACACAATGCGTATAACCAGCATCACACCACACGTCAGTCTGAAAACAACTATTATACTGTGTGGAACCAACACATATCGAACCTAAAGGTAATACGCCACAACCTTCGTGGGATTGTAGACATCCAGGAGCGTATAGGTGTTGATTACACTCCAATGTGATACATTTTATATAGGCTAAACCGTCCCCACCGAAGAACTCTATAATATCATTGATAATACCAATAATTTTGTTAATAATCCACACAATGGTACCATTAATGGTAGCCACAATAACCGATAATGCTATCACCAGAGCACAAATGAAGTTAAATAGCGCATCTTTGGCTATCTCTAATCTATTGAATGGGAATGGTGTATACTTACCTCTGGCGCTATCAACGTCCTTAACACCCACGAAATTCCTTATGTGGGCATTGGATGGTGAGTCTGTACGTTCATATCTCCTGATATGATTCTTAACCGTGTAGATGGTATTCCACCTTAACTTAGTGAAACTATTAAGACTGGTATTACTTCCAAACTCAAAGTCTACGTCACTAACCACCTCTGGGTTGTGTGGTACCAAATACTTAGCCCTATTCCTTAAACTACCTTCACCACCAGTAACGTCCATACCTATTCGGAATCTAACGTTAGCTGAAGTAGGGATACCCTTATTCGGGTCATCTGTTGGAACTAAGTTACCATATTCATCGGTAACCCTATAGTCCATATTCATAGGCACTTGATAAGCCCATGTACCATCCTTATCGATTAATTGACCACCTTTAACATCAAATCGTTCGATGCCACCATTAATGGTTTGTCGAATCATTTCAATCTTACCAGTACCAGCAGCTTGACCATCCAAGACACCCAAAGATTTCCTTGGGTTACACTTAAAGTTGATTGAGCTTTCTTCGTTATCTCCGAATATGGAACCGATGAATATAGCGTGAGGTATCACCCTAACTTTCATGTCGATATCCCTTCTGGTAATCATTACATTACAGTTGCCCTCATCACCCCAGAATGGTTGAACGTCCACCCCTATTGGGCTTCGGTTTAAAATGTGATTCATTGCGTCCAGATTATCTTCCTTTCTGAACTTAGTTGTTGAGTCAAAGTTCTCTTGTGAGGAACCAATTCGTATATAGTCGTAAGGATGTTGGCTGATGACACCTATATCAGACATATCAGCTTCAGCATACATTACTTGGGCACCCGTAGGTACCCCAAAAATCATATAATCACCAGCATCGTTTGTGGTGGTGGTGTATTTATAGTATTCACAATAAACATCCAATAGGTCATCATCATCCAAGAACCCTCTCTTGTTCGGAAATGACCCCACTGGTGTGAAACATTCGTTGTTAGTGTCGTTATTGGCTGAAAGTAGGTTATACCTTACCCCATCGCTATCAAGGTCACTGATGGTCTCGTAAGGGTACTCTCCGTAAATCTCTGGATTCATAGCATCAGCTTCTGATACTGGTACAAACACACTTACTTTAGCGTTAGGTACCCCGAAACCGTTATTAACTGTAACTCTACCCACAATAGCACCATAATCAGCACAGAACTTAGTATAAAGCTCTTTCTGAGTTAGTTTCAACGACAATATCTCCACAAAATCAAAATCCTGTTCCAGATTGATTTTGAGAAACTTATCATCACCGTTTGGTGTTGTACGTATCCTTATACTTTTACCCATTCTTATGTAACTCTTCTACTGGAGCCGTTCTAATTAAATCCATGATGTCAGCGTCCATTTCTACCACCTCTAATTCATCCAATCTATCAATTTCATCGTCATCTAACGAATCATCTTCTTCTTCCAAAATATCGTTGGCTGCTCTAGCTATAGCCCTGAACATTAGAATCGCATCCAACCTTTCATTCTGGATAACGCCTTTGTATAGTGCCCAAATCAGAATAGGTGGGGCGAGTATCGGTGATAATATTGTTACAATAATGAACACCACCCATTTAACAATAGTGTTAACGTCTAAACCTATTTTAGGTTCATGAGCCTCTTTAGCTCCTGGTATTTCGAAGTTGTTATCTCCTTTACATCCACATCCCATAGTTTATTAGTTTTGTATCAATATAATTTAAAGCTCCGTTAAATCAACTATTAATTGGTTTTAACTCTCAATTCTTCTAAAGTGATGGAACAGTCGCCACCCTTACTAAGATTATCTTCCCAAGGTATAAACTCCAAATTAGCTATATTACCAATAACTTCTGGTTCGACACCTTGTTTAAAGCCTTCTAAGATAGAAAACTTATGGTCTAATTGGTATGCACCATCCACACCGCATAACCCACGCTTACCACAATTATCTAATATCTCTATAGGTTGCTCATTCGTTACCTTATTAACATCACTACGATATTTATCATAAGCTGGTAGATTTTCCAAATAAGTATCGTAATCCATACCAATCCTAAATCTATCATCAGTTCTAACCAAACCAAACTTATGTAATCTAGTATTAATGGTGGTGTATGGTATTTTAAGTAGTTTTGACACCTCTAACATTGAGCTACCTTCTATGTATAACCATTTTATAGTGTCATCATATGGGTGGTGATATTCATACTCGTTATCTCTAGGTATATTATTACTCATGAGCACTTTTAAAATAGAAGTCTTCGAATAACCCAAATCTTTAGCTATTTTTGTTGTTGGAGTACCCTCGCAATACAATCTTATTATTTTATCTGTGGGTAATGAAGTACCCCTTAACTTACCCTTCTTAGCTTCACTTATAGTTCTAGTAATACCCATACCTTTTAATATTCTTTGTGGTACCGTAGATGAAGTACCTAACACCTTACCTATTTCAGTTGTTGACATACCACTTATGGTATACATATCTACAATTTTTTCATATTTAAGCTTTCGCTCCTTAATTTTAATCAAAGAGGTATCGGTAAACGTAATATCACAATTACCACATCGATACCTCTGCCTCTTATTTATTTTACCAAACTTCGTTACCTTACCACCACATTTAATACAATTCATCGTCATTCGTTTATCATAAATAGGTGGTTATCACTAAAAACAACATTAATGTTTGATTTAATTAGTCTTGACACGGACGCGAATATCCACGCTAGGTCTCTTAATCTCAAACATACTTATAGGGCTACCCATTAATGCGTAGTTAGGCGCCAAATCAATCTCTTTTGTGGCTTCATCCAATAATGGTTGAGCTATTTGATTCAAGGAATATCCATCACCCACCTTATTGAAAACTTTCAACTCCATAACGTTTAATACACCACCAACATTATTGATATTCTCAATCAGTTGACTCATGTAGATGTTCTGACCCATATCCCAATTATCGATATCAAAATAATTTTGTATTTGACTAATGGATTCCGCTATGATTTGACTTTGGGGGAACTCCTTGTCTATGTATAACCCCAATTCGAATGCTAAGTTAATGACTTGACCGTTAGTTACTTCCACATAATCATTCATCATCCTATAATCACTCAAATAAGTGGCTATATTACGTCTTAACGTGCTAGTGGACTGATTAGTCAACGTCCCATCACTACCTAATGATAGTATATAAATCGCAACCTTATTCTGATTTTCCAATACACCTGTTCTGAACGGTACCCCGAACTCACCATCCATCAAGGCAATTCTTGATTGGTAGTCCTTGATTGTTACACATCTCTCCTGTGAAGCGAAATTGTAACGTGTTAAGTTACGTATCTCTTCTACTGATGGTTCGTCTTTACCACCTAAAGCTGGTAGTGGGTTATTAACTTCCAATGAACCTCTAACCGCTTGATTTATAGTTGAGTCGACCCCATTTACGGACATATTAACATTATTAACTGTAGTTAGAACGTTAGGTCCTATGTTTGTATCGGCACCACCACCAACTCTATAACTTACGAACATAGTAGTGCTTGGGCTTGGTGTTGTACCCATACTTAGATTATTAATGAAGTCCCCGATTCTACTTACCAACGCTGCGTCAACATCGAAATCACATAATGACCCTATATCTTGGGAACCACCACCGAAAATCAATTTTGTAAAACCATTATCGGTATACTCACGAATAAATCGCTGGTCTACCTTAACCCATCTACCAACCTCAACTGAAGTGTTATCGCTGGTAAGTGTATTATCTTTAACAAAAACCTTATCTTCTGCCAGTGCGTTCATTTCAAACCACCTTAACTCACTATCCAAAAATTGGTCAATGGTAGGTGTGGTAGTAAAATCGGTTCCTTCAAGTGTAACAATCGAATTAATAGATATAACGTTTGTCTCAGGTAGTAATAATTCGAAGAAAGGTCTTACATCATTTTCCGTCATCACTCGTTTGAATATCTTAGTCACACCATTAATAACCATCTCTCGTTTGGTTATGGTGTAATTAACTATATTGTTTGAACTATCCAAATTAGGTATAATTAACCTATTTGGTATACCACCTGATGCAAACGGAGATGAGAAATCTATATCATCTGAGGTTTCGAATACCTTTCCAGCGCCAGATACTTGTGCCCCTTCTCTAATTACTGGTGCGTAACTAATATCCCACGTATCACCCAATACTGGAACGGTTACACTGAAATCTACTATACTTACTGATGGTCTTTTACCTGGAATTTTAAGCCCGAATGTACGAGCCATTGATAATACGCTTGACCGTTCTTGTGCGTAATTAATTTGAGTTTCTTGGAACATTCTGTCCGTGTGAAATGATAACATGTCACCAGTAGCAGCGTTCAATTCCAGTAGCATCATACCAACGGACGCATCGTTGAAGTCATTGAATATATCTGGGTAGTATTGCCTAACATAATTAACCAGTTCGGTTCTAATGTCGGCAAAGTTTCGGGCAAAATAAGGTATTTTTCGAGCCATAGTTTTTCGTTCTTAGTAATAAATATCAATTAACACATTATTTACGAAAACTAAATAGTTAGAACACAAAAAAAGGTGGGACAAGCCCACCTTTCACTTAATATGATACTATATTTACTCTCCTTCCAATAAAGAACTCATATCAACATCTACCTCACAAGCCCCACCGCTACGCTATCACCCCAGTATTAACAACGGTAAACGTTGATACCATATATTTTTCACCCCCTTCCACTGGTTTGTAATAGATATCACCACTCAATATACTATTTTCCCAATTAACATTACCAATCTTAGTCTCAAAATTTAAGTGTGTATTCAATTCGTTCTGTAGTTTACCCTTTATCATATCCGAATCCTCGAAATTTTCAAATATTAAACCATGTAAATACGTGATTGACGCAAGATGCACTAATTTACCTCTAACGCTAGATTCTTCAGGTAGGTCAGTTAAGTTATCTGAAATCAATTCACACATTTTAACAAAATGTTCTTGGGTGTAGGTGCGTTTCATCATATTAACGTCCTTATGTAACCATTGAACGTTACCTTCTATGTAACCCTCAGACGAGTCTATCCTATCCAAAGAAGCTGTCCACGACCTATCATTATGTCTTTCGGGAAACTTCAATTCAATACCACTCAATGCACACTTTCTACCCTGCTTTAAGAATAAATCCCAAGCATCTTCCTTTGTTATCGTTAATGGTAATTCTCTCCTACTACCTTTATTACCGCTAGCGCTAGTAACCACATGCGTAGCCCAAAAAGCGCCTGACATTTCACCAACCCCCGTCCAATCAGTTCTGGCTTTACCTATAGGTATAGCACACCCACATGATATAGTATTACCTTGCCTAAGATGGGTACCTAATACGTTGGTACTGTTACCACACTCACATTCACAAGCGTATCGTATATGCCCGTTTCTAGTTTTGGAATGCTCACTAATAACCGTTAACCTACCAAATTTTTTATCTATCATATCTATTTTTTTACTCATCACTTCACATTTATCTTAGTATTATAACTATAAATAGTGTGAAGTAAAGTAAAAGACAAAAAAAAAAGTGGTCGGATGACCACTTTCTCATTATTAACTGTTAGGTTTCCCTATGAGTTATCCTCTAACAATGAAGACATGTCGATATCTACCTCACAACCGCCACCACCACTGCAAGCTAATTCTCCAGATAAATCTGTGTTGTCGTCAATCTCGATTACTTTACTAAGGTCTACACTATGAAGTGACTTACTCATTTCTTCGTATACTTCCTTGGTACAGTCCTCAAAAGGGGCTTGAATATAACTTCCACCATTGAACGGAAGAACTGCTATACCATTGAAAGTATCACGGTTAGCCCACATCCATTCTCCTACAGCGCCCCACTCGTTGACTCTGTAAATGATATTACCCTCTTCATCCTTCTTAGGTTCAAGAATAACCTTACCTTCGGCTCCCTTAATAGGTTTACCGTCTTCACCCTTAACAGAAATCATCTCAGGTTCTTTCTTGATGGATGCCGTTACCGATACGTTATGAGTATTCTGACCATCTATATGACCATTAGCTACCCATTCAGTATTGAACTTCTTAACTCTATTGAGTAAATCCATTGGTGATTCATGTCGGAAGATTGAACCCTCTGGTGCTTTCTGAGGAACAGAAATAACAGCTTGGTCGTTCGGTCTAAAGTACTCATCCTCAATCAACTCTGGGTGATATATCTGAAGATACGTATAAATTGACTCATTCTTACCTACTCTGATTCTACGAATGTAATAATCATTGTGCCAAGCGTGAATACCTGAAGAGGTACCAAGAACCAATGAACTGGTTCCAGATGGTTTAACTGTTGTAGTTCTAGCTGCTGGATTGATACCAATCAACTTAGCGACTCTAGCATTTTCTCCCTTAACTGCCTCAGCCGCAAGTGCTAAGTCATACTTAAGAACTTCACCTGAACCGATACCAGTCATTCCTACACCCACTAAGGCATCCTTTTCTGTTGTACGCTTCCAGACATCACGTAAGTAATGAAAGTCCGTGTAACCCGCTTGTAACGTCCCTATGAAGGCTGCTACTCTAACTCTATTCTCCAAATCAGCTTGGGATGTGATATTTGAAGCATTAATCTCGTTCAAATTACAGAATTGGTTAGGTCTTAGCCCTATTTCACAACATGGGTTGGTTCCCCAATCCTTATCGTTTGAGAAGTAAACTCCTGGTTCTCCAGCATCACTTTCCTCTACTTTCTTCCATAAATCGAAGAACTTATCTTCAGTGATTTTATGTCTAAGCATAACTGCTGAATTATTTGCTCTACCTCTTTGTGGGTTAAGCTCGTACCACTTACCGAATTTACAGGTAAGCATATCCTCATCATCCATTGAGAATAATGAAATCAACGCTGCTCTACGAATACCACCTGCCAATACCGCATCAGCAATATAACAGATAATATCATGTACCTCTAATGTTGATAATTGGTCACCATCTTCTTTGGTATCCAGAATCTTTCTGATGTTGTGAACACAATCCTTTAATGGTTGCGGTCCTGGCGCTTTGCCACCACTGGTAACCAATGCGGCACCTTTCTTACGTATATCTGAGAAATCAAAATCTGGAGTTGACATACCTTCAAAGTATGCTCTCATTAATATTTTGATTGCGTCAGCCCATCCTTCTATCGAATCTCCGATTAGGTAGCGTCTTCGTCTGTTAGCGTTAGGTTTTCTTATTTCTGGTAGGCGTTCAACGTGATGACGTTGTACTGAGTATCCTACTCCTGTGCCGCCTAATAATAGGAACATTGTTTCACTGAATGCTTTCCAGTGGTCTATTGGCAGGTACGCACAATTATAAATCCTGTTAGGACTGATTTCGATTGGCTTGCCGCCAAACTGTAAGCTTCTCATTGAAGGTAAAACTTTCTTGTCGTACACCAGCTTGTAGGCTTCTTCTATTTCGTCAGCGATGTGAGAATACTTGCGTTGGTGCATTTCTTTGTTTCTTGTTACCAACTCTTCCCAAGTTTCTCTTCTCTGTAAGTGGGGTACATATTTAGCGTACTTCATATACACTGTAATGTCGGACATAATACTACTTGATAAATCCATGTTTAATTCTATTTTTTTAACTTTTTTAACTTTCTAATTTAATGGACTTAGTGGAAACAATAAGACATAGCTATATCAAAGAGATATAGGGTTTTTACTTAAATATTTATGACCACAAAGTCTGTTTCAACGAAGACATCTTCGGTGATTGTATAATCGATTCTTATAGTAGCTTTGTGTTCGTTATTGGTTTCTTGATTGACCTCAACCTCGTTAACAGTAAGGTTGGGAATGTACTTTTTTACAGTTTGTTGAATATCCAATTTTATCTCCGATAATGTTTTAGCATCGTTAGGTTCAAAAATATACTTCATTAAATCAGTACCAAAATCAGGCATATATAACCGTTGACCCTTCTGGGTCAGAATTAAGTGCATTAAGTCAGCTTTAATCGCCCCTGAATCTGTATCGTTCAGTTGCAGTAAAAACCCCTTGTCACTATCCTTAAACGGATAATCGATATTTATATATTTGCCTTGTGCCACTTTTGAATGTCTTTAATATAAATAGGGTGGCTCGACATTAAACCACCCCATTATTTTCCTATCTTATGTAACGTCCTCAGTCTCAGGTTGGTCAACCCCAATATTATTTTCGTCAGCCCTCATCTTCACCCTATCCTCTTCCATCTTCACTCTATCCTCTTCTCTTTTCCTATCGCTAACGGCTGTCATAACAGCACTGATTTTATCTTGAGCATCGGCAGCTTTTTCTACGTTATTTTGCATGAATGACTGACCACTATTATTTTTAGTAACGTCAATTTGAATAGTGGCGTTATCAAACGTAATATCGTGGAATATGATACCATCCTTACCAAACCTAGATTTAAGGATTGCCATAGTTGCTGTGCCCGTTTCTTTCTGAATATTAGTTTTTGCTATACTCACAATGAAGTGACCTATCTGTCCTTTCTTGATTGAGCCACCCATTTGGTCAGCTTCAACTACTTCGGCACCGATAGAGCTTCTATTACCTTGAACCGCAGTCCACCCAGCAACATCGAAATCACTCAATAACGTTTCATATTGTCTCATCACGTTACCCTCACCAGCATACACATCCTTGAACTCCTTGGATGGTTGAACGCAATCAATGTAATCCAATAATATCATATCAGGTCTGAAGCCTTGTGAAATCTTCTTCTTGATATATTGACGTATCTTAGGAATGGTAATACCATCACTTGAGAACTTCTTAATCAAGATAGTACCCTTACTTTCGGTCTGCCTCTTAATTTCCTCTTCCAGTCTTGGTCGCCATTGCTCATCAGCTAACTCGTTCAGTGGTATCTTAGTCCAACATGATAAGTGCTTACGCTTGATTACTTTAGGGTTATCCTCAAAAATAATCTGAAGTACGTTATTACCACCTTCTTTAGCCGCAGAAGCCAATTTGGTAATCATTGTGGTCTTCCCAACGCCAAACGGAGCCAGTATAAGACCTAACTCACCTCTGGATAGTCCACCATCCATTAACTCGTCAAGTCCCAGTATACCCGTAGATATGGGCTTCCTGTAGTCTGCTGACAACACTTCTGCCAACCCATCTAACACATTTGTATCATCCTCAGTTAAATCTCCAGCTTCCAACGCTCGTCTAATAAGGTCAGCACATTGGTCATAATCTTCCAAATCACCTCTATCAATAATCTTCTGAATATCTCTTACCGACTTTACTAACTCCTGTTGTTTACAGAACTTAACTGCCATATCCTGAACGAATAGAGCATCATTTTCATTGGCGCCTACTACACGGTCAATCTGACCTATTATAATCTTCTGCGTACTCTCACTCCCCACCTTAGCGCTGATACGCATTTTCAAACTACCAACATCAGGTATAGCCTCATGTTGCTCGTGAGCATTCTTAATCGTAACCGCAATAAGTCTTAAGTGGTCATCTGTGAAGTAATTAGGGTCGATGATATCGACTATACGCTCAGTGAACTTTCTATCCTCTAAGAATTGTTTTAGTAATCTCTCTTGGAATTCCAATCCAAGGTAGTTGAACCCATCTTTCTGTTTTGTCATCTATTGTTGTTTGTTTAGTAGCCATTATTCTATTGAGAGAAGGATTTCCTTATCTCATGTAATATTTGAGGAATCATACCTCTGATATCGATATTATATCGAACCTTTGGTGGGAAATAATTTCCACTGAAAGCGCTCTTAGCAACCAATTTATCATCAAAACGTATTTCGAAGCCTATTATATCTTCATTCTCAAATACATTTCTCCTATCAATCTGCTCTGGAGTCTGCACATCATAATATCGGTAATTACCCCATAGGTAGTCATTAGACCTATCTCTAAGATAGGTTGGTATCATACCATGTCGACCATACTTGTCGATGTTCATCCCTACCAAACTATCCATCAAAGGTTTTACGTTGTCCAAACGCATATTCTTCTTTTTGAAGTAGTTGATAGCGAAGAATCTTTGACATATCAGGTTATCGTTAATCGTTAGATTAAACTCGAACCTATTGTCGTCATTGACCCTTTCTCTTGTCGTGTTAGTTTTTGTTTCTGTTGTCATGCTGTTTGTTGTTTACTCATTCTTCTTTCCCTATCTATTAGTTTTTTGAAGGGTAAGAAGTAATCTGTCATACGATACTCAAGAATCATATCGTCAACCCCATCTCTCTTAAGCATCTTGTAAACCTCTTTAAGGTTACGGTCTGTGCTTAGTGGTGTGTCAATCACATCATACAGATGTTGAACACTAGAATCGGTCATCAAGGGAGTTGTCAAGTCGACCAATTTTCTATTAATTTCGTATATCCTATCACCTTGTATACCATCAGTAGTGGCAGTTAATATGTTGGTGAGAGCGATTAACGGCTTCTTCTTTTCAGTAATTCTAAGTTCTTGCATTCGTAGCGCCTCTTCCAGAATTTCCAATAACGAACATTTCTTCTCCTTAAGCATTGGAAAGTGGGTTAATAACGTAGGCTCTTTAATCCTCTTAATACCCACAATACTATCGGAATTATCACCCGCTATTTGCTTTATCAAAGCTACATTACTTTGGTGATGTTCGAAGAATGTGTTATAATTCTCAAGCGTAACATATTCCTTCTTATCCAATAACCATATCTTAACGTCTTCGTTAATTAGTTGACATAGGTCTCTATCACTGGTGCAAATAGTGATGTCCTCATTGTCTTCTTTGTTGTTGGTATAATAAGCTATGTAGTCATCGGCTTCGACTACCTTATCTTCAACTTGTCGGATTGATAAGTGATAGAGATATTGCTTCACTTTAAACTGTTGAAGCTTCTCGTTCACATCGTCTGGCTCTGTTCCTTCGATGTAATTCTTACCTCGACCAGACTTGTAATCCTTGTATAATTCCCACCTTAATTTACCACTGAATCTACCATCCCAAGTAACGTACACTCTATGGAATACGTTCTCTTTGAGTAACATTCTAAGTACCGTAACGAATTGATAGATGCCACCAACATGCTCACGATTTTTATTGTAAGCGTTATGGCTACCGTGGTAACCTCGTTTGAACAAGGCATTACCATCGATTAGCAACGTATTAATTCTGTCTATACGGACACCCTTCTTGGGTGGTAACTTAGGCATCGCATTTTAATTATGCGGTTAATAACTCTTTTTCCTATCCTTTTTTGTCCTCAGCCTCTAACTCACCTTCTATTTCACTGTAGTCAACTACAGCATCATAAGGTACGTTCATAGCGGCATGAATAAACGCTCTGTGTTTAGCTTTATATTGAGCTTCTTCATCAGGGTTTATATAACCATGTGGTGTTGAGGCAATCTTACCTTTTCTTTCGATACCTGTAATGTGGTTCTTCTCACATTTGATATCACATCTGGTACCATATTGGAACTTTTGACCTAGCGACTCAGCATGCAATTTATGCGTACCGTGTGTAAGGATTCCACCCAAGTGTACAATCAGTCTTGAATTATAGAACATGAAGTCACCACCTCTATGTCGTATAACAGTACCGTTCATACTATCCAACCAAATCTTCTGTACGGAGATAAATGTATTAGTGAATGGTGAAGTAATATCCCTACTTGAAGGAATCTTATAGTTAACCAATGATTGGAATACACCCATGGCACCAGCATTCCACATGTTGTTACTGGTATTGGATGTGGCTGACTTATAACAGTTCAGTGTACCTATTGAATCCCATAGGAAACATAGGTTGTGTGGAAGTTTACCTTCCGCTTGCTTATCTAACATCTCACCCATAAAGAATGATACGTCCTCAATAACAGGCTCTCTTCGTGTAGGCTTCTTAGCCCACTTACTATCTTTATGGTCGTATAGTTTATACTTCTCGTAGAAGTCCTTACCACGCATTAAGATGAAACCTTTTGGTTTTCTGGTTATCTCACCAGTATCCTTATTAACAATCTCTGTGAATTGAACCCCACATTGTTCGGCATGCTCCCAACTCCAGTTACCTTCAGTTTCCATCACTACTGGAATATCACCAATCTTCTGTGCGCCAGAAATGGCTTCATAGAAAGCGGTTGATTTACCTGTGTTGGAATAACCCCTTACTAAACTAACATAACCTCTTGGAAATCCAGGAAGTTTAATAGCATCGTGCCACGCTTTTGATAGTGGTACCCATGTAAGGTCTTTATCTTGAGGTTCTGATGATATATTCTCATCAGCTAAAAACGCATCTAAATCGAAGGTTTGGTTAGCGGTATTTCCTGACCCGCTATTTTTCTTTGGTCGTTTTGCCATTGTTGTTGTGTTTGTTTGTCGTTATTATAAATAGGGTAAAAAAGAAGTGGCACGAAGCCACTTTCTTTTCATCCTTGTTGTTACTACTTAGAATGGCATGTCGTCATCCTCATCGTCAGTAGTAGTTGTTGTGGTTGCAGTCGCCAACTCTGGCTCACTTGCTGGAACTTCAGCTATTGCTTCAGTCTTCACAGGTGTTTCTGCAACTGGGGTTGTTGTTTCGGCTACTAAACCTGTATTAGCGTTACCCACTGCTAATTCGCTATCTAAACTCTCAGAAGTGCTCGGAGCCTTAGTGGTATCCGCTTCTAGGGTGTCTTTATCAACCCAGCACTCGTTTACTTTGTCGTAAGTAGGGATTCCACCTTTGATTACGATTTCAAGATAAGCATATGGCTTTACGCTATAAACTTCTTTCCATACGGACTTATCATCCAACCACTCTTTTTCAAGAGCCGCATCCTCAGACAATCTACTCTTACCGTTTGCAGGTAGGATTGATTGTACGATAGGTACTTGGTTAGAATTTCTTGCGATATCGATTACCAAGTCTTGACCATGCTCTGCCGTAGCATCAGACATGTCACCTTCTACAAGCTTCATTACGTTAACAATCTTGTCAAGCGTACCTTGCTTCTGCCAGTTGTCACGGAATCTCCAGAACTTAACCCCATGGTCTTCATTCTCTCGGTCAATAACCTTGCAGATGTAAAATTTTCTTGGTCGGAACTTTTTCGCTGCTTCCTTAGCGTCTTCTGTACCATCTGCAAGTAACCCTGCTCTGGTATCACAAAATGGACAATCCTCATCATTCTCATGCTTCAAACATGCGAACGTTTTCCAACTCCCATCAGCAAGCTGATAGTTGTGTCCATACATCTCAATAAAAGGTGATTCACCTTCCGTAGCTGATGGCAATAATCGGATAGTTCTTGTGGCTGTGTTAACCCCTTTTTGTAGGAATGTTGTGAAGTAGTTGTTTAAGTTGAACGTTTTGCCGCCTGAATTCGTGTTCTGTGCGGTAGACTTCTCGTACTGGTTTAAAATTGCATCTAAATTACTCATTGTTGTTTAATTGTTTTTGTTTAATTTGTTACTTTGTTAGTTGTTTTGTTAATCTTTGTTCGAACATATATAAATATCATTCTACCACCCAAAAAGACCTAAAAGTCGTCACTTTTTTAACCTTTTTTTCTTGTCGAAATCCATCATAATTGTTGTTGGATTAACTGATACAAATATACTACTAAATTTCCGACTTGTCAACCCCTAAAACGAAAAAAGTGAGAAAATCTCACTTTTTTTTTCTATGCTATGTTATGCTGATTACTTAGTAATCCACCTCGTCTTCATCAAATTGGTTAAAACTTTTTTTGATATCTGACGGTGAATAGTCATCAACGTCTTGTTTGGTCAATGTATATTCTTTTGTCCCACCATCTTGTTCAGATGAAGGAATGTCCAATTTATCTTCTTTGTCAGACCAGTAATCTGTAAGTTTAAGGTTATATGGATATGAATCAAGTGAACGCATTTCAATTTGTTCCTCTGGAGTTGGGTTACGTCTTTCGATATCGTGTTCCAATTCGGTTACTTTATTACCAAGCTCATCAATCTTAGCGCTAGTTTGTTGCATAGCACCTAATTGACCCTGTAGTTGGGCAAAACCGTTAATAAGGTCTTCCAATTTAGCGTTTGCTGCGTCAGATGATTCTTTAGCTTCTTCAGTACTGGTAACCAATTCCGTTACATCCAATTCAACCTCATCTTCGACTGGTTCATCCATACTAATATCTGGTTCATCCATTGCTGGTTCCTCACCACCAAAATCATCCTCTGGTGCTGGCTCGTCTCCCAAACCTAACTCATCTTCTAAGTCACCGATTTCACCATCAAGCTCTTCATCTCCTGTACCTTCTTCACCACCTAAATCTTCACCACCATCAAGTTCTGGTTCACCTTCCATGTCGGCTGGCTCTTCGTCATCTTCATCAACAATACCATGGAATGTATACTCAACGATATTTACCATTCGCTTCGCTTCTTCCTTAAGTAATTTCTCTAAGTCTTTTTTCTCAGTCATCGGTTTGATTACATTAATAGTTGTCTCCCATCTTGGGTAATTACTTTCTTGTGTTCTCTTTCAACGATACTCTTATCGTTCTTGATAATGCACACATCGTCTTTACATTCGATGGTTTCATTTTCCTTATCCTCTCCTAAGAAGTCGTCAAGCTTCTTGTCTAGGTCTTTATTTATTAGTTCATCTTTCATGATAATCTATTTTTTGTTCGTGTTATATAGTAATAAATATCAGAAACTTAGCTAAAATATGCGTTCTATCTCATTTATAGCTAGATTTTCTCCATCTGCCAGTATCATTCGGTTCTGATACTTAGACCAATCTATCTTAATATCACTGTGATTAAGGTTTCCGATACCGTCAACATTTTCCTCATCTATCAATAAATTGAGTCCATTAATAGTATATAACGCATCACCCTTTTTATGAATCAACATAGCGTTTGGAAACATCTTACCGAAGTTGAGATTATCGTTGGTATCAATCGTGAATCTGAAGGTAAAGATAAAGGTATCTGGGTCTTCTATCTGTCGATACTTGAAAATCTCTCGTGCTTTGATATCGTGCTTCCCTTCCATATACCCATAGTACCATTCTGCCCTATCTGAGGCTATAAATGAAGCTAAAAGTATGTGTCTAAGGGGCATCGTTAATTATAGAATATAGATACGGAATGTACATCTTATCATTGTTGTACTCTTCCATAAAATCGTTATATTCTATAAGTATCTTCTCCGTGTCAAGAACGACTGAAGAAATCCTCTCAATTCTCTTTAATAGTTTGGTTCTATCGGCACCCATGTATTGGTAGAACATCAAATTAATACCATATGTTACCAATCCATTGTAGATGTAAACCATATCACCAGCAATATAGGTCACCTTAATGCCGAAATCTTTAATCTTACTAAAGGCTCTGGTGTGTTCCTCATCCGATAATAGTAATGGGTCAATAAACTCGTATTTAACGTTCTCAACCAACCTATTGAAACAGTAGGTTTTGAAGTCCATAAGGTCATTAGCGTGAATAGTTCGTTGTTCCTTTCTGGTGAACGTCCAGAATTCAGTATCACTTATTCGTCTGGTCAATATGTCTAAATCAATATCAAACCTACCATCAAGTAACTCATTGGTCTTGGTCATCCCAATGTATATGGTAGGAATTGTTGGTTCCATGGTCGCATCAGTAGCATCAGTAACACATTCGAAGTGGTCTCCCACCTCGATTTCAGTATCAGATATGATTCTCCCAAGTATCATTCTACGAATATATAGAATTAACCTGAGAGTTTCAACCCTTATACAGTATATTCAGTAATATCGTTTGTATCAGCTAAAGCGTAGGCTTCTTCTCTTTCCTCTACACCTTCAGAACCACCACCCTTAAAGTATGATAAGTGGAAGTGGGGTCCTGTCGCTGTTTCACTACCTAAAGTATATTCATCCAAATAACCAACATCTGGTATACCACCTGCTGTAAATCCTTGTAGAATTTTTAAGACTTGTGTTAACTTAATTCTATCATCCGAATTATACTCGTTTTCTAATGGTGGTTGAGTAGTCTGTAGTTTCCTGTATGGTGAATTTATAGCTACTATCTTAGTACCATTACTGTTCATAACAGTAAAGTCAATAGCGTTACCTTTAGTAGTAGTTGGTGGGTGAGCAGCATGTCTACTGTACTGACTATTAGAGTGTAGATTATCGTTACCTGCGGTAACGATAATTACCAAATTAGGGTGTAACTCTTTGATTTTCTTCATCACAGATGAAGCTACCTTTTCTATATTCTCACTAATATCGCCAGCTTCTGTTAAGCTACTACCCTTCTCACTATAACCCAATTGATTCAGTACCCTTCTGAATTTATTGGCATTAGGGTACTTATCATTCACATTGGAAACGTAATTATTATCCAACTCTACTGCTGCTGAATCTATTCTACCTGCCCAAGCTGCATACCAATCACCATTGGTTAAGGTACCGTTAGTTAATTCGCTTACATCTTTAAGTGGTGGTTTATTACCCTTCATGTTAGTTGGTATCCTACCACTGTTTTCGTCTACTTGGTCTAAAGGGTTCTTTTTAATAGTGTTTAATCCGCCTCTACCTTGTTGGTGGGATAAGTATACATCCTTGGTGTTGGTTATCTTTTCTGGAGTTATACCCATGTTCTGAATAGCATAATAAGCACCAGCCATTACATTGATATAATCATCGAATAATGAGTTAGTGAATTTATTATTCGTACTTGAATTCCCGTTCCAGTCACTTGGGAAGATTATCTTATTATTTGCCGCATCAGTATTGGCATAAAATTCTAAACCATTATTTGGTATGAACACCGCATCTTGTACGTTACTCCTAACATCTAAGGTTGCTAATTTACCGAATTGCATCAACCCAACATAACCACCACCATTCATATCTTTTGGTAGCGTTACACTGGAACCTTCGTAAGTAAATGTGGTTGTTTTATTACCCTTACCATCCTTATTGGTGCCAATAGTGGACTCACATAGCATCATCAGTTTTAACGTGTTTATCGGTACGTTGGTTATATCATTAACCTCATTAATGATTTCATTATAAGTCATATATACACCATTTTTCTTAGTGTTAGATTGAGCATCATAATCAGAAAGCTTAAAGTTATATCCAACAGTATAACCATGCTTATAATAGTCACTAACACCATCCATATCTACAATAGGTGTAGGGTCAGGCGTAACTTTATCATCCTTAACTACATCCTCATACTGTTCTTCCCCTTTTATCTTGTATTTTAACTTCGTATCACATGTTTCAGCATCACTAATCAAACTCATTATTTGGAATGACGATTTGTATAGTGGCGTATTAACATCACGTATTCTAATACCTGTGAATTTACTATCCATATGGTTAGGTGTGATATGATGTGATGTCTTAATAATCATGTACGCTCCATGGAACATAGGGATATTATTAAGTTGGAAGTACATCATAGGTTGTATTAACGGCATACCCATCGCCTCAACCTCAGCACTATAAGCTCTAGTCTGATAAATATTGAATAAGTTTTGCCCCACGGAAGCCGCTTTATTCTTATCCCCAGACTTACTCAACTCATCAATGATTACCAATGATTCTTCAGTTTCCGTAAACTCTCTTTGGTCTAACTTAATATTCTTGAAGTAGCTTTGGTTTTGTTGTGCGTAATTAACCTCAAATACTGGCACATATTTCTCACCCTTCGCCAAATCTGGCTCTATAGTCCAATCACCACTCTTTCTAGCTTGTTCACATCTTAAATCTAACCCATCGTCAGCATATGCTGACGCTTTACCTAAATCCAAATGTGTTGACGGTTGACCAATGTATACACATAAGAAGGTAGGACCAATGTTGGATACTACTTGATTAAATGGTATAGGTTCAAATATCTCCGCAACCGATGCCCCATCTTTAAAGTCAACGTATGATGGTAACGGAATGAAATTAAAATTGTTATCCGCTAATATTCTATTGATATAATCGAAGAAGCTTTGATTATAGTTACTGGTAATCATATCATAGATAATTCTAGGGTTAATAAGGAACTCGTCTCCAATGCTGGTAAATGACTTATTTAGGAACCTAAAAGAATCAATTAATCTGGTTCTAGTTCTATTCTCACCTTCCGCTATAACATCATCATTTGACGATTGTGGGGTACATGGAAAGAATAACCTATTATCGTCAGGAGTATACTCACCTACCCACTTGTTATTCAATGATGATAAGTATCTATAAATATTCAATAGGATAACATCGTTATCCACCGATTTGAATATCGCATCCTTAGTTTTCTTTTTATCTTTGATGGATTCCTCGTTCTCCTTGTATAATTTCTTATACTCTTCCCATAACACATCCAAGTAAGTATCAACAGTACTTGTAGGTATCCTAATATTAGCATTAGTGTAACCTAATTCGCTTTTCCTGAACGTATTAGGACTATAATTTGCTATCACAGATTCTTGTAACATTAATTGAACAAGATATTTGTTGGCTTTGGTGTTGAACCCGTTGGTTAGCTGATAGAAATATGGTTTGTATATTACGGGGTTACCAGTATATGTAGCTGCCGCTACCACAACCTCGCTGTAATTTTTCCTTTCCGTAGAGGTTAACTCAGTTTGTGGTATCACACCTTCAGTATCACCAGAATAAGTCTGATAATTAAATGTTAAAATTGTTTCCCAGTTGGTTATGTTAGCAACCCCGTCAGATACCTTTGTTACACCAATACCTGCTGACATTTCAAGATTTTCAGTCAACTCTTTAAACTCTTTTTCAACCCAATTCGTAAATAAGTTTATAAACTCATCCTTAACTTGTTCAGGTAATTTTAACACCGTACTATCAACCTTTTCATATATAGCCGCTTCTTGTGAAGAAGGGGAATCTCCAGCTAATAACATAGGAGTTCTTTTATCCGTATTTAAACTAGTTATGGCGAAGAATAATTCATCGGTTTTAGGGTACGTTGTAACCAAAGGTATAAGATTAATACTTTGGTTGCTGCTTACACCTGATGTAACTATCGGGTCTACACCATTAACCTCAAAATATCTACGTCTCCACAGAACACTACCCATCCAATAACACCACAGTGTTGGTGATTTAATGAATCCAGCGTTACTTGAGAATAAAGCGTTTATAGTGTCCATATCCTCATGTGAATCACCAAAAATGGTATCCAATGGTTGGTGCCTTACTTCTTCGTCATTATTTTTTGTACCAGCTAATGGGAAGGTATTAACAAATAGATACGCTTTAGCCAAATCGACAACATCATCTTTTGCTGCTATTTGAGCGTAATATAGTGGTACACCAAATAAACTAGCGTATACCACATTTTGAGAACCAACAGTTCTATCTACCCAACCTAATTCAACTCTTGGTACTACCAACTCTTTTGGGGAGCCTAATATACCTTCATTCACTAATGCTTTGTTCTCACCTATTCTGGTAAGCCCTTCAATAGTTTTAGCCTTACTACCACTACCCAATATAGAACCTCTATTACAATCCACATAGAATAGTGGGGTTGTTTTAGTATTACCGTTACTAAGTTTGGTCAGTTCAGATATGTTACCATCACCACTTATAGAATTATCCGCATTAATTTCGAAGAATTCTGTAGTACCAAATTTACCAGAAATAGGGTTTAAATTCTTGATAGCTTTATCATCTTCCAAGGAATTAACTATACTATTTTGTGTTGGTCTTATGGTTACTGGTGTGTATTTTTCAGTATAACTCTTATACAATTTCGGTGTTAGAGTGGTAGGTTTAGTGAAAGGTGTTGTACTGTAATTGTTAGCCCCTAGTATCTTAAGATATTGAGCACCGTCATATGGTTTGGTTGTACCAGTAGTTCCGTTGATGTAATTACCAATAAATGTCAGCCTATTATCCCCAGCACCCAGTAGCGCTAAATCATTTTCATTCTTCAACTCATTACCATTGTAGAATCTTTCTCCAGACCAACCATCACTAACAGGTATATAAGCCCTTCTATCTATAACGCTGGCTGTCTCTGTGATATATGAATAAACATAATCACCATCCGACCCAAACATATAGGCTTGGGCTGAATTATAACCGTTACGATTTTTAATATTATCCGACCCCTTAAGGAAGTGAGTTATAATATCAGAACCAGAATTATAACTAGCGTTAAGTAGCTTACGCATTTCACCAGTTTTTGTGTTAACCCCATCGAATAAGTTGTGAGCCTCAAATTTAGCAATATACGTCAATAATTCATCGTCCACTTTAGTGTTACCAACACCAAGATATAAGAACATTCTATACATAAGAATACGCATAGTCTCATCTGGATGTATTGGTTCAGGATTCTTATATGGGTTAAGAGCTAAACCACCCAGTAACCTACCTTTAGTATCCAACGGTGTTAATGCAAACCAATCCACCTTACCACTGTTGGTCAGAGCTTCTAATTTTATATCAAACTCTTTACTCTGTATAAGAGCATCCAATAAGTCTATAGTGAAATCCACCTCATCAACAGTCCCTTTTTCCACCTCATCACCTATCCATTTTTCATCACCATTCTCGTCATTATACATAGGGAATGGGTATATTGGAGCGTCCGTTCCTTTGTTATCCTTAGTTTTGGCAGGCTTTGGTGGTACCTTAACATCCAGATTCTCAATACCAAGTTTTTCAATTAGTTCAGTTCTCCTTATGTCGGAGCCTTCAGCCTTATGAGACACTTCCATAATTGTCTCTAACAATACCTCACAATGCATCGTAAGAGTCCTCACCAGCGATTTTATGGTTGGTTTGAATTCTAACCCGTCATCAACAAACTTCCTTACCTTTTCGGATAAACTAGCCTCAAGCCTTTTTTGTTCATCACAGTAAAAATCTATTAATCGATTTATCTCCAATACGGCTCTATACGCATCTAAAACTTGGTAGGTTAAATCCTCTTTACTCTTTATAGTTCTTATTTTATTGAGCATTTTAACCCTAATCTCATTAGCCCTCTTTCTCTCTGTTGGGTCAACGTATTTATCATTCTTTAAGAATACATCTAAAGGTTCCTTGGCACTAGTACTACCACTGGTTGGTTCGTTACTGATATCATCATAACTAATAGGGAACGTGTGTATAATCTTGAATAATTCTGGGTCAGGATTACCTGAGTTTTTAATAGCCAATAACTTATCAACTAAATCCTCAATGGTTACGTTATAATCATCAATAATCTTATCAACTTCTCTAATACTATCAGATTGCTTCTTAGTAGCCTCATTATTAGCTTTAAGGTTATTAACATCTTCTTCGGTAAGTACCGCATCTGTACTTACAGGGGGACCTAAATCTCTATATTGTAAGTCCTCACTATATACTTGATATGTGTCGTCACCAGCAAGTTTTTCCCTATTAATCGATATTCTAAAAAATAGGTTCTCTATAGCCTCTTTCATTTCTTTAACCACAGCTATAGATTCACCAATAGCGACTATTTTACCATAATCCTCGTTGGTCGATTTGAACTCATTTAAGTTATCATTAAGTTTGGAAATGTTATACAGCATTTCATCTATTGTGTATACGGGTATACCACTATCCTTATACTCATCAGCCAATTTTTTGTATTTAATTGAACCTATGGCAGTCTTAGGTACAGCTTTAAGGTACCCCATTAACATATCCGTCAAAATAGCATAAGTATAACCAATGAATTCAGCGTCAATTTCGAAGTTACCAGTTTCGGTGTTGAATGATGCATTCCATCTAATAAGGTGTAAGCAGTATGTTACGGCTTTACCGTAATACCCATTAACAGTTAAACTGAACATAGGGTAAGGTAAATCGAAGAATAGGTTATACCTATTAAGGTCTGGTGCCGTTGATTGTCTACTTAGCATTCCACCACGAATATCAACGAACTTAATCTTAATCATAGGTGTATATGAAGTATCAAATTCAATCTGAATATCGGTCATACCGAACCCTTCCATATCCGCATCACCTGATGTGTTGAATGTGGTTCCTATATTCGTGTAGCTGGTAGTTAATGCTCTCTTACCTTCACTACCATAAGGACTACCATCAAGAAATGATATTTTACCATTAGTACCACTACTCGATGATGAGAACGTAGAATCATTACCACTCGTGATAATACTACGCGACTTCTTACTCACCTCAAGATTAACATCAATTGATAGATTCTCAAGTGGTACTATTGTAGACCCAGCAGGGTTGGGGTCGTGATATAAAATTCTCCCACACTCTGGCGGTACGTTTTGTATTTTCTTAACCATATAACCTCTTATATTCTTTTACCCCTGTGACATATCTCTCAGCCGCACTTTCGAACGGAAAGGGTATTCTTATAACATCTCTATCCTTAATATCAAACTCCAGCCCACCATATCGTGGATTGGCTAGCATGATTAAGAACCCACTATAAGGGTTATTATAATACTTCTGACTTAAGATGTCAAGCCTTGTTTCACCAACTTTATATACCACCGCTTTATCCGTGGTAACTTCAGGTAATTTAATTCCAGGAAGTGGGGTTACCCCACCATTAGTTCTGAATTCTGCGTATCTATCGAAATATTCTGCCATTATGTTATATATTCACTAGTTTGACCATGTATATTTATAACCTTATTGGCTATAGTCTGACCATTATATTCAAGCTTAAGTTGGTAGTCTCCAGTAAACATACCTCGGATACCAATACCACTTTGTACTGTCTCACCTAACGGATAACCTAGACCACCACTCAAGAAGTTCCAACTCTTACCATCACTACCAGTTAACGGAACCACCTCATTAGCTTTAAGGGTACCTGCTGGACTAATCAACGTAAGTTTAACGCCCTTACCAACGAAATCATTTAACTCTTGAGTAGTTAGTAGTAATGTACTTCCACTATAGATAGCTTCAGTTTTAACACTAACCCTAACACCATAAGTTTGTTGATGAGCACCATCAGCCATTAATTGAAGTTGGATACCGTCAAATCCTGTTATAGTTGGTACAGTTGCAGTAGCGGCTGTTGTAGCAACAGCAGCAGTACCCGTTGGTGCGGTTGGTGGTTGTGTAGGACCCACAGCCGCAGCAGCCGTTGCCGCTTGATTAGTTACAGGTGCGTTAGTATTTCCACCACCATTAGTACTACTAGCAGCAGCTTTACCTGTTTCATCAGGTGAAACACCACTGATAACTTCATCACCAGAAATCCAATCGGCTCGTGGGTCATATATTTCAGTATTAGCGAAGAAGTTAAAACTAACCGCATTTTGTAATTTGTTAATGGGTCCTTTCATACTTGAACCACCTATAAAGGCAAATTGCATATCCACTGTACAAATCATTGGTTGAACACCTACACCTTCAGGGTTTAAATCCCAAACCAATGGTTCATATGAAAAACTCAAGTTATCTATCACAATCTTGGTGTGATAAAAGTCACCAATTCTAAGTATACATACTGGTGGCTTACCAAACGCAAGGTTATCTGGTCGCTCATGATTATCACTTAGGGTGGGTCCTTGTCTAGTACATTGCTGTAGGAAGGTCAATCTTGAGTTAAACCCTTCAGGTGTTATAGAGTGGAAAGCTGGGTGGAAGAAACCAATCTTCTCACTAATACTATCATACACGACTTTATCATCCTGTTGTAATTTCTTAAAAAACCCAAGTTCATTGTAGAACCTATTTTTAAGACCTTGATTCAATAATGAATCCGCTTGAGGTATTGCTCGTTTCTTTTGTGGGTTAAGTTCTTCCGCTAATTTAGCATCGAATTGGAACTTAACGCTCACCTTTATCTTACTTTTAACCGACTCAGTGTCCAACGGTAAAGGTGATGGAATACCCGTACTTGGGTTTACCATAAATAGTTGAACTGGTAATACTCCACCATCCACTAACTCATATCGTTTTTCCTTTACAGGGTCGTTAGGGTCGTTAAATGCGACCATTTCATTATAAATAACTTGTGCCCTTTGGAATCTGGCTAAGTTGTTCTCGTTTGTAGCACCATAAGTTGTTATAGTAATCTTACAAGCGGGACACTCTTTTAGTTTATCTCCTATGTCCTCTATAACTTCCCAATAAATATCATTCTGGGTGAAGTTAGTGTTATCGTTTCTGGTTATACCATCCATATCAGTATAAGTACCCAGACCTTCATCAATCCCCTGTGGGTTAGTTACGAAGTTGAAATTAGCTCCTTCCTCATAACCAACGTTTACTGGTTGTATCGTATTTGAATTATACGGGAAGAAAACACTAAAAGGTTCAGGTGTCGCTGTTGGTGTATGGTTAACATCATCAATTTCTTGATTCCTCTTAACTTCAACAGTAGCAATCTCATCAGCGCTTAGTTTACTTTTAACTCTATCATCAACATCAAACTCACCAGCAAAGAACGAATCAATCAATTGGTCGCTTTCACCTTTAAGGTTATTCATGTATGATGGATGGTCAATTATTATCTTAAACTGTAACGTACCGATTCTAGTAGTATTGTTGTATGTGTATATTGGTTCCCCTCTACCAATGAAGTCTGTAGACTCCCAGTTAACGCTGGTATTATCATTAAAATTCATCTCGTATGGTGGGAACCACATCACCCTACCTTTCTTACCAGTTACCGTATCACCTCTACCAATTTCACTTGGCATTAGTTTAGTTAGGTCATCAGCCCAAGCCAAGTTTTCAATTGAAAACATATGACCTCTTAAGTTAGCAACAGTAGCTTCACCATCTATATCACCATAATCACTTATCTTAACAAAACCATTATCATCTAATACCGATTCACCTCTTAGGCTTCTTTCGTTAACACCAGCCTTATAATCCAATGTTGCATGTTTTTGTAAGTTCTCAACTCTGTCATACCTATCAAAAGTAGTCCAAGCTCTATTGAACATTCTGTCAGGGTCTGTTTCAGGTAATCTATCGTTAAATCTACGTACCGCACTACCCTTTGAAATTATAGTACCAGCAGCAGAATCAACCGTTGTGTTAGTTTCACCTTGAGTAGCTTTAGCATACTTACCAGTAGTAAGGTTAACCATCCTATCCGCTTGATTGAACAGGTTTTGTGTTTTCCATAGGATGCTCTTCTTTTCGAAATCAGTGTTGGTGTAAACACCTAAGTATTGGTCAGACCAAGTGAAATCTACTTGACCAGCAGTACCATCCAATACCTCACTTTTAACGTTTTCTATACCCTTAAACCCAGAGTTAGCCGCTAATTTATCATTATAGTTGGATTGAGCTATTGGGTTACTTTCAGTACCATGTAGGAAGTCTATAACACCACCTTCATTATCTGCGAAAGCGTATATATTTGGATTTATCCCACCATTTGGGTCACGTTTGTCCACAAAACCAGGAGCATATCCACTTTTCACACTATTTGAGTTCAATAAACTTGCTCTCAAATTGGCAAATAGACTAAGTATTTGACCTTTACCTGTGTTTTCAATCAAGCTATTAGCTCTTTGAACGTTAGGTACTGGGTTTTCCGATTGAAATATGGAAGATGATTGAGATAATAGACTTACAGGTACTTGTAACCCAAGAATTTTCTCTGAATAGTCCAAAAGCCCCCCGAATGTACCCTTGGCAACAGTTATACTGTAGTTGGGAACAATTATATCATTCCCCATCAACACACTAAGTGGGTTGGTGTTTATATTACCAATAGTTTCTTCGTATAGGTTGGCACCTATGTTGGCTAAGATTGCATTATTCAATCCTTCAGCAGCATTAACACCAAGTGGTGTTTCATCAATATCTGAATTGGATAGAATACCTTGGATATCGAATACTGGGTTTGGTTCACCTACTGAATAATTGGGTTGAGTACCACCTAATAGTTTACCCATTACGCTGGCGGCAGCAGAAGCAACCGAACCATCACCTTTACCTAAGATACCTTCCATACGGGTCTTATAGTTGGGTAGGTTCTTATCTGTTACCACTGGTGTGGTTATGATATCTTTGAGTAATTGAGCATCCCAATCTAAGTACTTAGATTTGGTAGTATTATCCTTCCTGTATTGCTCTGAGTCTTCGTCATGTCCAAGCTTACCTGAAGTTGAACCATATTCGCTAACAGTTGTTATATCCTGTGGTACGAACTTGACATCAATTATTTGGGTTTCACCCAATACATTTCTATATTTGTTGTTAATAAGGTTTAAGTCTCCACGTAGTAGACTATCCTCAATTAAATCAGCGTGAGTTGGGTTGTATGGTTCTTCTCCTGTTTCATCATTTGGTAAAGTGATGATAGATATTCGCCTATGGTCATCAAGTGACCCTTGGTGCTTATTATTCACTATTAGTAAATCCCGATATAGTTCACCTAAAAGCTCTATGTCTTCTGATGGTTGAACATTTGGCGTATGGTGTCCAATAGAAACTAAACTACTAATACCTTCAACCAAAGCTGCCAACCCATTGTTGGTAATACTATCGCTAATGATGTTTCTACCTAATAATATTTCTCTTAAGCTTGGTGCTGTGCTATTGATATCCATAGTAATACATACGTTTGTATATAAATACTATTTTAATGGAATTTTTCACGAAGTAAATAAGAAAAAGGGTCTCACCGACCACACTCTTGATATAATAGTTATATAATCTATTATATTAGGGCCTTCAGGCTCTTGGCTTTCAGCCTTATTTTTTGTTTTCTTGTTTTTTTGTTTTGTCCCGAAGGGATATACCAAACCCCCTATAATCCCCCATGAGATACAAATAAACAACTTTTTTTTCGAAAAGTCAAGGGTTTCCAGAAAATAATTTTTTTACGCAGGGTTAGGATTTAATTTTCCACCTGATAGATTTATACTCAACTGTTGTTGTATCATACTTGTGATTTCTTTAATGAAGAATGGGTCTTTAAGTAGGTTACTATTAATCTTATTTCCGTTATTATCCTTCAAAGTGATTTCACCTTTAATATTCAAATCACCAAATTCGACTTTAGTTTTTCCACCAGAATCTTTTGAAGTCTTAGCGATGTCATCAATTTTTCCTTTATCAGTTGATGCAACCATCCCATCATCCATTTGAAGGAATTTATCTTGTGGGTTAAATTTGATGATACCATCATCCATGTTGTATTGCCCCATGTGGTGACCTATTAACGCATCATCACCTAACATGTTATTAGCTATTAAATCTATTATTGCACCAATACCAGCACCACCAGCTACAGTAAGAGGTGCAAAAGGACCGCCAAGCAAGCCTAAACCTGCACCCATACCCATAAATTTATTTTGGTCTAAGGTTTTCCCAACAGCTTGACCACCAGTTAATGAATCATCACCAGCATTTGTTATACCATCCATACCAGCACCTAGAAGGGCTAACGGTGCTGCGAATTTACCTAGCTTACTCAGCTTACCCATTTTACCCATCTTGGGTATCTTGCTTTTACCTTTCTTACCTTTTTTACCACCACCAGTAAACATGTCAAATAATCCACCACCTTCACCACTAGCCATATTGAATCCTTTAGCTAATGCCACACCATTGGCGTACCACTGAGCCGCATTGAAGAATACTGTCGTTAACCCAAGAGCTATAGCGGTACCTTTAATACCAAAGATATCAATGAATGTTTTAGCTACTTTTCCTACCCCTACTACAAAACTCGCCACATCTTCAGCAACTTCCTTTAGTTTATCAATCCAACCCTCATCAATTAATTTCTTTTGGAACTCAATTAGTGCTGGTACGAAATGCTCATTCAACGCTTCAACGAATGGTAAACCAACCGTCTTGAATTGCATAACAAGATTATTAAACGCATCATCAAACGTTTGTGCTTGTTTTGCTCGTTCTTTAAGGCTTTCTTGGTCTCTTTTATATATATCTAATTCTGTCTGGTCTAAATCACTAAGGAATTTGGTGTCACCGTTTATGGTTACTTCCCATTGCTTAGATTTTGCATCATAGCTAGCCATTGATGATATTAAATCTCTATCTTCATCACTCACAATTGATGCTGGTATTAATCTTTCTATTTTACTGAATTTGGCACCTTCCCTAGCTAATTTGGACATCTCTTCAACGCTAAGTCCTGTAATATCAGCTAACTCTCGCATTCTATCTAATTGTAGACCAGTAATATCGAACTCACCAGTCTTCTCATTGAATTGAGCGAATTCTTCTGCCGCAGCCCCAACATCTTTCATGAAGCCTTCTAAATCGTTACGTGCCTTGAACATCAAAGTGAACGGGTCACCAAGTCTTGCCATTTGACCACCCATGGTAGCCAATCTAGCTGACATTTCAACAGCACCTTCTGGTCTGAATACCTTTTCAGCCATTCCAGCCACATTAGCCATATCCATACCCATTTTGGCTGCGTAGGAAGCCATACTAGCCATTCCTTTAATACCACCCTTGAAATGATACCTCTGAGCCAATTTAAGAGCGTTACTAAGCTCTTTGATGGTCTTAGAGGTATTTGTACCCATACTCTGAGCCGCATCCACGGTCTCCTGAATCATATCACGAGAACCTTCAACACTTAACCCGAAGGTTTCCATAGATGCTGCCATCTCTGCTGCACCTTGAACACCCAGAACAGTACCCTTAGCCATTTCAGCCATAGCTTGATACTGGTCTTCCGAAAGCATCATATTTCTACCGATACTCTCGGAGTATTCAGCTTGTGATTTCGCTAAGTCGGATACGCCAATACCAATTTGAATGGTGGACTTGGAAGCATCGGACATTGTTTTAGAGAAGAACTTGGATTGGTTGGATAGTACACCCATACTAAGCTCGGCTTGCTTAATATCTTTGGACATATCCAAAGCAGCCATGCTGGAAACCCAACCATACATTTTCTTGGCTTGACCTGGAATTTTATTCCAAGCTTTACCCATGGATTTATAACCCACATTAAGTAAACTTACTTGTTGAGTACTCTCCCTAAGTAGGTCTAAATGTTGTTGTTCGAAGGCTATACCCTCTTCGTAAGCATCATTAAGCTCTATAGCCGCATCTATTTGGTCTTGTAAATCATCTGCCACTACTCCAGTGGCTCTACTTTTCCTAAGTTCAAGGTCTATAATTTTTTCATGTAGCTGGTACTGACTGGTTAATAGATGTTCTATTTGAGCTTGCTGCATACCAAGCTTCTTTATACCATCTAAGTACCCATCGAAGCCAGACCCCATATCTTTTTGATATTTGGCTATCTTCTTTAGTAAGGCTAAATGTTCTCTTAATTCTCTACTTCCATCAGCCATAATTACTTATTATTATAATCAGTTATTTTTATCACGCCATATTTGCTATCAGTCTCTTCCACCTTATTTATGATTTTAGTTAGGATGAATTTAACCTTATATGTATCATCATCTACAAGGTCTAAGATTTTTATGGTAAGCTCATTTCTGGTGCCCTCCCCAATAAATAACATTACAATACCCCTATCATTTTTTCTTGTTATAGCTCTCATATTAGCACCCCTCTTATACCTATCGGTGTTAGTGGCACCAACCTTAAGTTGGATATCGTGACTTTGTATTGTAAATTTAACTTGACGGTTATTTTCGAATTGTTCGCCAGCCTCTGTTCTATCTTCATAACTGTTTAGTACGTTATTAAGAGCAGCTAAACCAACTGGTTCACCAGCATCAAACATACCAAATAATTTTGGTTGGTGGTGTAACGCGGAAGCGATGTCTGGATTTTTTTTCAAAAAGTTTAACATCTTATTCTTATTAGGTTTTTTAATATCAACTTGGTCGTCAGCTTGGTCGTCAGCTTGGTCGTCATTATCATCTTCACCACTATATTCAACAAAGTCGCTGATATTTGAAATATCTGATAAGGTATTGGTATTTCCACCACCAATCATACCCATATTAAACCAACCATGACCCATATCCGATATACTTAAATTCTCCATGGTTAATGGTATAGTATATTCATCACCTTTAAGTGCTAAATACTTATCCTTTTCAGCACCAGTTGATGATACTATGGTAACATTTAGGTTAGACCCATCATTATTATTAACTTTGAATATGATGCTGGTAGTCTCTTCTACTTTGAAAATGTAATACCTACCTTCCTTTAATTCCTTTAATTGTCTAAGTACATCTTCTAATGTTTTACGTCTTGTATCCTCATCATCAATATCATCCGTAGCTATATTTGTAGCGTTAGTTGGTGAGTTTGGGTCTGGTTTTGGTTTTGGTGGTTCCCCTACAGTAACGGAATCTTTTTCGGTGTTATTCTTATCGAATGTCTTAACACTTAAAACACCTTTTATTGTATGATTACGCGGAGCAGCGTCTGGGTTCTTCTTAGATATTAGTTGTAGTTTAATATCATCATCTTGGATACCTTCAACCTTAGATACGATATAATTCCAACCTGTTTTGGTTGATTTTTGGTCTAAGCTAGCCAACTTAAGGGCGTTACCTAAATCATCTATTACTTGGAATGAGTGTGACCCATCTGTCTCTTTGGTATAGATACTATCACCCACTTCCAAGTTCTGGAATATCAGCATAGGGTCAGTATCATCTTCGAATAATCTATCGAATTGACTCTCAGTTATCTTTACTCTTCTTTTCATTGCTAAAGGTTATAGTAATAAATATCCTTAAGGTCGGAAACATTAAGTATTGATTTCACCTGATTTCATCTTAGACTTTAATGCGTCACCGCTAATGGTATTTTTACCACCAGAGTTCTTCTCCCTCAACTTGTCGTAATGTTCTTGTTTAGCTCGGTTTTCATTCATAAGTAGGTGTAGTTGATACCTTCTAGTTGAAGTAGGCATCATCAATAGGTCGGCATAAGAATATCCGATATGTTTAGTGCAAACGAAAAACTCTTCTTCTAACCAATTACGGTACTCATGACTTAGACCAAAAAAAGTTGAAGTTAAACGGAAGAAACGTCTTGACGGACTTACCCCCAGCCGTCAATACTTCAATTTTTAAATCCACTCCTGATTCATTTTCGTCATAGAACTTCCTAAAAGCTCTAATATCACCCAATCTCATATCGTCAATACGTTTGGATATGTATGTAACGTCTGAATTATCATTAATCGTTACGATTTGTCGTTGTAATCTATAGGTTGCCCTACGGTTAACTTGAACACCGTTTTCATCATCTTCCTCTATTTGAGCTTCGATAGCGTCTTCGTCACGAACTGTTAGGTATCGATACTTAAGAACATCACCACTCTGTGGGCACGTAAAATCAAAGTAACCATTTTCATCTGGGTCAATATCCATGTATATGTATTTCAAACCATTCAAATCATACTCTACTTCTTCAGCCACACCGTCATCGTTTATAATAGTGATTGGGTACATATTTCCGAATGAACTACCTCTTAACCAAATCATGATTGCGTTTCTATCGCCAACCAATAAATCCTCATATTTAAGGTTTGGTTCTAATAGGTTTCTACTAACCAGAACTTTAAGGAAGTCACCACTCTCCAATAGGTTAGCTGAAGTTAGAATATTCTCATCAGAACCTGTCATATAAGCCACCTTAACGCTAGACTTCACACCTTTATAGGTTTTAGCCTTTGATGGTAGTGGAATCATATCATAAGCTGAATCCCATTTAGGGCTTAACAGGCTACTTAATTCGGTATCAACTGGTTCTGGAACCACGGCAGTTTGCATTGCTGGATGATTAGCCATAGCTTCTTTTGTCACTTTTTGTGACAGGTCAGCCAATTGATTATAATTTAGAGCTTCAATAGGTGCCGCATCAATCTTTGGTGTGTTCAACGCTGCTTCACGTTCTTTTAATTGTTGTTCAGTACGCTTAAGCATCTCTTGAGATGCGCTCATTTCTGCGTCAGATACATGTTGTGTTGGAGCTTCAGGTGTTTCTACTGGAGTTGTCTCCGTTGTTGGGAAAACATTTGGTTTTTTATCAGCCATTTTTGTAAAACTTATTTCTTATTGTTATTATTCAAAACTGTCATAATCTGCTTTAACAGATTCATAGGTACTTCGACAGTTTCATTATTGTCGTCAGTATTTGCCACCACAAATTGAGCTTCATTTAATCGTTTAGCTCTATCCGCTTCTAACTGAGCTTCAAGTAACGCCACCTTAGTTTTATAATCTATTGGTGCGTCATCACTTAATGTTACCTCATCTGGCATCATCTCATATAATGGTTGGTGCATTGATACGTTGTCCAAGTTGATTGGATTCTTTTTATCACTGTACGCGATAAGTCTTCTAATATGGGCTATGTCAAATCGCTCATATATTTGCTCAAGGGTTAGTTGTTTATATCTCTCCATAAAGTTAATTTTAGTTCATTTTATGTAATAGTAAATAGTTTACAGTCAAGTTTTTCAAGTTTTTCGCTCTAAACCACAAAAAAACCCCACGTAAAAGTGAGGTTCCATGATTCATATTCCGAATGTTATTAGAAAAGAAGGATTGCTCTGTCAAATCTCAATGTTGCAACGATATCAGCGATAGCGTCATCATCCATACTAAGGTCACCGAAGTTCACGTTAGTAAGCATTGTTCCTTGAAGAACCCATTTCTCAATTACTACACCAGCAGGGTCAAGCATCTCAATTTCGATGTCTTTCTTGTAACCTGCGGCATAACCTTGTCGTCCTGTGATAGATTCAGATTGTAATCTAACCCATTCCATAATAGCTTGCGCTGTGGAAGGTCCGATAGCATCTCTGAATGTAACATCAATTGCTTCCCAGTTGAAACGTCCAACAACGTAAGTTTCCGTGTTAAGGAATGGAATTGGAACTTCGTTCTGAGTAATTGAAGGTCTAGCGGCTGATGATAACCACCATTCTTGAATACCCAAATCTGATGGGAATCGTAACATCCACCTATTCTTCCTTTTCGGTTCATAAGGGACGGGCATTTTCATTAGTAAATCAGCCATTATATCTTTTTCTTTTAAATTGTATTATTATTGTCTACGTTTATAAATATGGGGTAACTTAAAAAATGTCGATTACTCGTCAATATTTATTACAAGACCCCCACTAACCCCTTCAGTGTCAAATGCTATATCATTAAACCTTGCCTGAATATCGTGTCTTTTAGCTTCTATTTTATCCATGGCGTCAGTCATTCCGATATCTGCCAAGCTCTTAGCTAAATATTGTATATCCTCATCCTCAAGATAATCCTTAATCTTATTAAGGCTCTCAGGAGAGCTTAGAGCGTCTTTAGCGGTCTTATCGTTAAAACCACTAAGCTTGTAACCCATAAGGACAGCAGTACCCATTAAAACGTCCATACCAACGTTCTCAGCACTTTCTCTAAGCGCCATCTGCTCCACAATCATTTGTAGTTGGCTTTCACGTACTCTTATCCTTTTCTTCATTTACTATAAATATCTCTAAAACAAGAAAAGCGATGCTGAAGCATCGCTTTTCAAATAGATAATCATTGGATATTAAACATCTTCGAACGATGCTCCAGTGTTCATAACGTTGAATTCAACGCAGATAAACTCAAGTGCTCTTGTTGGTTTGATGAATATTCTTCCGCAAAGCTCATTTCTATCTCTAGATTCTGGGCTGTCATCCAATACCACACGGAAGTCTGTAAGACCTCTTTCTGACCTGATGTTATCCAAGATAGGATTAACCAGTCCAAGGAATTGGTTCCTTACGATGTCATCGTTTTGCTCGAATAACAATCTGATAGATACAGCAGAAATAAGTTTTCTTGCTTGTAGTAGCAATCTTCTAACGTTGATTCTATCAAGTGCTGTTTCCTTAACTTGAAGAGTCTTGTTACCCCAAATCTTAATACCATCTGATGCGAAGGTAGTTACTGGGTTGATTCTTGCTTCATATAGTGTGTCTCTATTAGTTTGAGTAAGTTTAGTTCTCGCTTTAATAGCTGCCACGTCACCTCTTTGAATACCTGCAACCGCATACCATGGGAATGCGATATTGTCAGTCAAAGCTGCGTTTCGTACCCAGTCCCTTGTTGCAGGTAACCAGATGTAAACGTTGTTCTCAGTATCACTCACTTGAACCCACGGGAAGAACGTTGCAGTATAACTGCTATCGTACATACCATCTAGGTCACTTGAGATATCCTCTGGTGTTAGTATTTGACCACCAGAATCAACATCTGGTAATGTCATAACGTATAGTGAATCGGCTCTGTCCTCTTCAATCATTTCGATTGTTTCTTCCACCAAATTAGTGTTTTCTAAACCGTCAATACCAGGAGTTGCAAACAAGTTAATGTTTACTGATTCAGGGTTATTGAATGTCCAGATAGCTTCTAAGTAAGCGTAGTAATCGGCACTCGTACCATTATCACCGTTTGTTAATGCTCTATTTGCAATTGCAGTAGAAAGTAATGCGGCATCACTCTTACTTTGACCTATTCTATAGTTGTCTCTGTTAGTTCTTCTATCTCTGTAGATATCCCAACCATCGAAACCACCGTAAGGTGCAAATGTGAATTTACGAGCATAAATCTTGTCGTAAGCTGTGTCTGCTATTCCAGCATCAGTTCTGAACTCGCAGCATCCTGTATCAAACAAGAATACTGGTGAGTATGTATCACCTGATGAGTTGTAAACAACTTCCACACCATCGATAGTTGCGCCAGTGGCGTCAACATCCATGTGGAAACCTTTAGTAAGACCAGTCCACATTGAAAGGTCTGTATCGTTAGGTACACCTTTGTAATCTAAGAAGTCTTGGTCAATACCTACAGTATCAGAAAGACCTAAATAAACTTTTCTCTTATTTTCGAAAGCCCCGTATGTTTGGTTGTAACAGATTGTTGGGTAAGTCACACCAGTGTTAGCCGCAATAGCCTCATGGTAATCCCTTAACGGAACTCCAAGCATACCTGCTGGGAACGCATCACTAGTATCGGATGTATCATCCAATTCAACTAATACGTAAGAAGAGTTTGAAGCGTAATCACCATCCAACGTACCAATCTTCTTGGCAATGTAGTTGTTTGATGTTGGGTCCATCGTCAATCTTGCGAATTTTTCAAGAACCACTTTATTAGAGTCAGTATCGAAGAAACTTCTAATTTCTAAATCGAAAGTTTTATCGTCTGGTTTTATGTTTATGATTGAAATCTTAATTTGGTGGTTAGCCGCATTACCATCAGCAATTGTCCAGAATCTGAACAATCTAAGTAAGTTGGTACCACGAAGTTCGGATACGACATACGGAGATACCGCAGGTGCGTATTCTTCTTTGTAATCATCAAATGGCTTAAGCCCAAGTGGACTAGCATAGTCAATAAGTGAAAGGTTCACACCTCTTACTTTTTCATCCTCGACTGCCTTATCCATCATATTTTGATATAGTTCCTCGACAAAGATTGCTGTCTTACCATCTTTCTCACCTCTACCAAGAACTTTACCTAAGTAATTTCTCTTTGTAACATCAAATGATAGGTTGTAATCGAACGCACCCAATGTGGTTGCAAGACCACTTAATGAGAAGTTACCCATTGGGTCTGTTTCAGCATCAGTTGGTGTAGCACCAAATTCAACATATGTCGTATCTGTTGTTGTTGAACCTGTTACTTCAGGAATCAAGTATTCATCACCGTCATACTCACCTCTTGAACGTAATAACGCTACAATTTGGTTTTCAACATCTGAATAAGATGTACCTGAACAACTTGTAGTTACACCAGAAGTGTAACCTGTGGTTGAACCACTAAGACCTGTTACAATATCAGTTACGTACAAGTTGAAGGAGCTACCAATAAAGGTACTTCCAACCTTATAGTATGTACAAGCCACAGTAGTTGTAGCACTTACAGCCGCAGTCTCTAAGAATGCTAATTCAGTTGTAAGTAAACCATCATCGATTAATTGTTGAATCGCTGGCTCACCTACGTTAGCGGTAGTTGTGAATGTACCACCAGTTGTTGTGGTATAAGTAACTAATGAATCACCTGAGAATCCAGAATAAGTCGCACCTGAAACGGTAGCAACTGTACTTGGGTCTAATGCGGCATCAAGGGTAATACCCCATGCTTCACCAGCATCATAACCTGAGAATCCTAAGACCCTTGTTACGAATAATTGATTTGATTGTGTCAAATATGATTTTGCGATGTATGGCAACTCATATTTAGGGTACCCACCATCTTTGAATTTTGTAGCATTTTGACCTCCGAAGAAGGTTGTAAACTCGTCATAATTTGATATGAATACGGGTTGAAATGCAGGTCCTTTTACGGTTTCACCTACCAATCCCAATGTTGTTACACCGACTTGACGGGTAACGAAACTTAAATCTCTTTCTGAGGTATATACACCTGGACTAACGAATACTCTATTTTCAGCCATTTAACTTTATTTTTTTGTGTGTCTTTATTATAATATCTTGATTATCTACTTAATAAATATGAAGGAAAAGTCAAAAGACTGTAGAAGTATCCCCCATTTTAAGAATATCCACATTTCTTTGGGATACGCTCTTGATGCAATGTTCTTTGCCCAGTACCTTATTCAACACCTTTCTAAATCTTTCTCCAGAACGGTTAAGCCCTCCAACTATCATCAACCTACCAGTAATATCACTAATGGTATCATCTTGATGTCCATATAGTACTCTCACCTCATTGATTTCGCTTGGCACCGCTTTTTTAACGAATGCCGCATTAAGTAAAGGACCTAGTACCACATTGGCTTTTTGGTCATCACATAGCGCCATTCTATACTGCATCATACCTATCTCCAAATTAGCGCCCTTCCAATTGGTGATTAGTACGTATAAGGTACTAACGAATTGAAACACCATCCACAATAAGGTGAAAAATAAGCCCCCGACTATTCGAATGAAAAAACCGAAGAATATATTCTTAGGGGTATCTTCATTCATTACGGTAATGCTGCTGATATCTGGTCTCCAACTACTTGAGTTACAGCGTTGATAACGTCTCCTTGAGTTAATACAGCCGTTCCAGTCTTAGAACCGTAAGCGTAAACTATACTTTTACTTACACCACTTACTGGTGGATAATCAGCAGGTGCGCTAGCCGCATCTGTTAAAATAACTTCTGAACCATCTGCTTGTTCAACAGTAACCTGAATATTTGCTGGGGTGTTATCAAATACGATATTTCCCTGTGCTGGGCACCTATCAAAACCGTTCCAATCCATCTCCTTTACAACGACTTTAGCCCCTATTACTGTCGCAAAAGCGCCATACCCATACTGAGTCGCCACATCTGTTGTAATAATATCTATTTCAGCGTAAGAGGCTATCCTTGAGAAATAACCTGACCCCTGACGACCCACAGCCATCCCTGTAATATAGACACTTCCACTATTGTAATTATAGATACCGTGTCCGTTTGTATAGGTAGCACTACCATATACGTTACCAGTAATAAACAGGTTAGTTGCGCCTTGATTTCTAATACCTTCTGAATTTACATTCGTACCCCCATAAAAATTACCCGTCCAATTAAAAGAGGACATATTATTTGTGTAGATAGCACTAGAAGAAGATGTACCACCATAACAATCCCCCACACCTACAATATCAGTAGTCACCGAATGAATGTCTATCCCCCTATCAGAATTAGTACCACCATAAACATCACCTATGAAGTATTTGGTGTTAGTGTAGACGGATTTAACCAATAAACAAGAAGAACTCCCAGCTATAGCATCGGCTGTAATTGTTTCACACCCATCAAGCCAATCAAAGCTACCACCAGCACTAGCAGTTACACCTGCATCCGTCCTGATACTATCAACCGTGATGTCTTCATCAATATCTACATTGAATCCATTGGCGTGAACAGTATCACCACCGACAGGTTTAACACCACCGTCCCAAGTACCCGTAGCACTCCAAAGCCCATTTACTACTGCATATTTCTCAGCCATTTATTATATATTTTTAGCGTTTACGTAATTCTGTATCGCAACTTGAATTGTGTCGAATGCGGTCAATTCGTCAACATCACCTTGACCAGCAACATCAGAAAGAACTATCCGCTTAAAAGGGGTTTTTGATAAAACAACACTACCGTCAACATCTACCGTTCCGAAGAATTTCATGTTTAGAATAGTCTTAAGTTCACCAGCCTTTAGTCTAGGTGCGGTACTGAATTGAACGGTGAATTTATCGAACGTTCTTTCGTCTCCGTTACTATCTTCTCCTACATATGGGTTATTTAATGTCATTTTAGTCTTTTTTAATAAATATGTGTGTTATGAGTAAATAACGATATACCTATCGTCCCATGCTACATTAGTGGCTGATTTAACATCAGTGGTACCACCAGTGAATACCTCAATCCTAGTTATCGTCCAAGCACTAGCACTGGTCAACGTACCATTAGGTGCCCTACCCAAATAATCCATTGGTGGTACAAAATCGTGTTCCACCTCATCCTTTAATGCTAATATACATGCGATAGGTTGACCGTATTCGGTTGTCTTAGGTACCCCATCACTATCTGTCCAAGCCACATCACCTATCGTATAACCTGTAGCAACTGATGGTGTTGAATCAGTAAACCCTGAAGACGTACTGAATATTGGTGTGTTAGGTACATTGAATATGCTTCCAGCAGGCGTTGTAGCTGAATATGTTGCACCAGAATTAATAATGGTAGCGGGGTCACACGTTGTTGCGGTAAAACCTACCATTGCAGGTGTTACTACTGGTGAACCATCACTATCATAGTTAATCACATTCTCTAATGTATAACCACTGGTTGCTGGAACACTTACGCTCCATGTCGCACCAGAATTAATTATCTCTGAATTTCCAACCACATATGAAGTATCACACGCACTTGAATTGATTAACTGACCAGCACTGTTACGAATGATAACATTACCTTGGGTTCTGATTACAGGCGTTCTCTTGTTTTGGTTTGGATACGGTTCGGCTGTTTCAGGGTCAATCGCAATCTCATTTAATACCATCGCCCTATTAATCGTTGGTTGAACCTCGAAATCATTCTCATCTAAGATATAACCAGCCAATAGCATCTCGAAGGTTTGAACGTAGAAACGTCTGTTTTCAAAATCCTCAATATTACTTTCATCACTGATAGTGGGTATCGTAATAGGCATAGGATGCCCCTTTGGGTAAATGTAAGATTGTATAGCGTTGAATTCTCGTTGAACCTTATTGTGAATGACATTCACGTCAGACATCTTATTACTGAAGAATCTAACCTCATAGGTGATATCCACCGCAGTAGGTTGTGGAATCTTATAGATATCCACTCCAACTCTGGCACCATCATTAGATGGAACTTTGTAGTAAGACCAATGTTGATGTCCTGGTATATTGGCTAATCCAGCTTGATTTGTTCCTTTCTGAATGTCAGGGTTTCTAACAATCGTTATGAAAGGCATCTTGATATTCTTGTACTCATCAGTGAATTTCCACGTCTTGGTGAAATCAGAGTATCTTTGAATGGTTAAGAAGATAACAGGCACTTGCTCACCATCAATCTCTATCTTAAGGTTCTCATTAACAAAATCAATGAAGGATGCATCCATATCTCGGATATGAACACCTTGAGGTAGGAAACCATTACCATCAGCGATACCATCGAGCAGTTCCTGTCTACGTTCTACCCCAACCTTTTGAGAGGTTAATTTTAACTGTTTTCTAAATCCTTTTGGCATTATTCAGAAGTAAATTCATTTTCGTCTACTGGAGCACAATTAACCACTTTATACACTCCTTTGTATCCCATAATAGTATGTTCATTATCGTAATTCTTAACACCATCATTTACGATACTAAAGAATCTAACCTCAGTTTCGGTAACTGGGTAACCTATGTAATCACCAAATGTAAGCTCAACATTAAGCTCATCCAAGTGCGCTTGGTATATAAGGAACTTAAGATTACCATCTTGTAAATCCCGTAATGACCCAGCAGTTGTATTGAATGCTAAGTTTTCAGCTTCATCAATTATAGGCATAACACTTAACTCCACAGGTACCTTATACACCACATCACCCTTTCGGGCTTCGTTGTAAATATCGGTATTAGTCATTTCTCGGTCTACCCGATATAAGATAACCGTGAAATTACCATCACCTTCGATAGCCTCTCTACCCATCTCAATTTCCAAGTCGAAATCTTCCTGAGAGAAAAACTTACTGATTCTATTTATAGGTACAATCTTGTTAGGTTTAGCCATGTCTTTTTTAGATAAATATCTTTGTACTCATTAAAGCTGCGAAACACTTGATTTTTATATTTATTTTCATTATATTTAACTCATTATGATAGACTTAGGAGATATTAAAGGAAGAAAAGCTTTAATTCATTTGGGCTTATACAAGGGACGTAATCCGTACCTACTTAAGCTACAACATCAATTGAAGACTAAAGGGAAGGTGCCGTTGACTAACAATCAAGAGTCATACATTCTAGATAACCACGATAAAGAGCCTGTTAAGGTAAATAGGGTTGTAACCCTATCTTCTTACATTGGTGAAGAATTGAAGGAGAAATATAACTTATCGTTCACCCCTGAACGTATGTATTTTGGTTTCGTATTAGCTGAGACTGAAAAGTCTTATCACGTATACGGTAAACTAAAGAAGAATCAGAAGGATAATGGTATGTATTGGATTCCAAAGACGCAAGTTATGGAAGACCCATACTTCGTTCCTGTGGATATTGAAGTGGATTTCAGTAAGTATCTTGAATTGGATACTAAATCCAGAATACCTTTCAAGCATCAGGAAAGCGGTATTAAGTTCCTATTGAGTAGGGAAGGTGGTATCCTTGCTGATGATATGGGTCTTGGTAAGACATACCAATCTATTATCGCTGCAATGGAAACTGGTGCCAAGAAGATTCTTATTATCTGCCCAGCATCAACTAAGATTAACTGGAAAAGAGAAATTGAAATGTTCGGTGAGACTGATATCTCTATCGTGAACAGCTACCAATGGACATCATCTAAGTGGACAATCATCAACTATGATATTCTAAAGAATTTCCATACCATCACACCAAGACTTAAAAAGGATAGGGATGCTATAGATTTATGGAAGAGAGATATCTATGACGAGAACTTCGATATCATCATATGTGATGAAGCTCATAAGGTTAAAGACCATAAGAGTAAGAGAGGGGCTATCGTTGGAGAATTATCTAAGAATCCTGAGACAAAGCGTATGTGGTTATTAACTGGTACACCTGTTGCCAACAGACCTAAAGACTTCTTTAACCTCTTAAAGCTGATTAAAAGCCCACTGGCAGACAATTATCCGTTCTATATCAAAAGGTATTGTGATGGTAAGACCATTTACAAGAAGACAGCCAACGGTAGCAGAAAGATTCTAATCGCCAATGGGGACTCAAATCTGGGTGAATTATCTATCAAGTCTAGGAACTACGTTATGCGTAGACTTAAGACCGATGTATTAGATATGCCAGATAAGATTATAACACCAGTTCACCACGAACTCACTAAACCCCAAGAATCTGAATATGAATACCTGTGGGAAGAGTATCTGGAAGAAAGGAGAGCGAAGAAGAAGAGAGGTACACCAGACAAAGATTTGGTTGAAGTTATCCTACTTAGGAAATTCATCGCTCAGTCTGCAATACCTCACACTATAGAAATGGTGGAAGATGCTATTGAGGAAAACCAAAAGGTTGTAATATTCACCACATTCAATGAGGAACAAAATGAATTGGCTGAACATTTCGGTAAGAAGTGTGTGCGTCATAATGGTTCAATGAGTGCTACTGAAAAGCAAAAATCTGTGGACAGGTTCCAAAATAATGCTGGTGTGAAAGTATTTATAGGTAACATCATATCTGCTGGAGTTGGTATAACACTAACAGAAGGTACGGTTGTTGTGTTCAATTCATTTGACTGGGTTCCAGGAAATAACGAACAAGCTGAGGATAGATGTTACAGGATTGGTCAAGATAACACGGTTAACGTGTACTATCAATTGTTTGATGAAACTATCACTACAAGAATGTGGTATACGGTTCTGAGAAAGAGAGATGTTATTGACCAGATAATTGGCGTCAACGAAGATAAAATGGAAGACGTTATGGATTTTATAATTGAAGAGGACTAATGGTACGATTATACACAATGAAGAAATGTCCATTCTGTGATGAGATGAAAAAATATTTCACAGAAGGTGGCGTAGAATTTAAAGAAGTGGAAGTTGAGCTTAACAAGAACAAACTGGAGTTCAATAAAATAGTTGAAATAAGTGGAGCCGATAGTGTCCCTATTATTATTGTCGGTAAGAAGATACTGATACCAGAGCGTTCGTTCAAGACTATTAAGGAAGGTTATTTATTGGTAAAAAAGTTACTCAACGATTCAAACACATCCGAATCATAGGGTATTCGGAGTAAATCGATGTTATTATTTTCACAAAACCTATTTTTAATGTTATCGTTACGCTTCCTATTATTGAATCCTCCGATACCACCGAAAAACGATATTGGTTTAAAATGTTGAATGCCATCATATTCAATACAAACATTATATTCTGGTAAATAGAAGTCAAAAGGTAAAGCACAAACATTTTTACATTCGTTGAATGAATGTTGGGGACTAAAATTAATATTGTTACATATCAGGTAACCTCTCACTAATTTCTCACCTACCGATTCTTTACAAGTAGGACAACCATTACCCTGTAGATGCATATTTGGTGTTTGTTTGAATTCTCCATGTTCTGGACATTTAATAATAACCTTACATTTATTATTAATGTATTCTATTTTGGAGTAATCGTATCTATCACCATGAATTAATTTGGAATCGTTAATGAAAATCTCGTTGGTTTTGTTTAGTCCAAAGCAACGTGGACAACCTTGACCATTTATGTGTGGGTATGGCAACTGCTTGAATTCTCCATGTTCTGGACATATAATTTTAACTTTAGTTTTACCGTTAACATAATATACATTAGAATAATCATACTTATTACTATGAGTTTCATTAAATTTAATCAATATATCTTCATTAGTCATAGACTTACCAACGCATTTGGGGCAATTATTACCTTGTAAATGATTATCTGGTGTTTGTCTGAATTCTCCGTGTTTTGGACATATAATACTCACTTTACGTTTAGCATGTTCGTATGCAACCTTTGAATAATCGTATCTATCACCATGTACCACTATTGATTGTTTTATGAATTTCTCGGTGGTCTTGGTATTGTTTTTACTTTTAATTGCATTAGAACATTTAGGACACCCTTGTTTTCTAATTTTATGATGATGTGGCGTTTTATGAAAGGAGCCGTGTGTGGGACACACAATTTCCACTTTAGTTTTAAGATTGGTATATTCTACTTTACTGTAATCGTATTCTTCACCAAATATAGCTTTACACTCATTTACAAATTTTATCGTTTTAGTCATACTATTAAATATCTACTATAATCTAAAAAGAACGATTTGGTACCAAATAATCACCAAAAAATTATTGTCAGATAACTAGTACGGTTTATCCATTTGTTGGATATTTATAGTTAAACACTACCGAAAATGGCAGTATCAAACGAAGACAAACAAAGAATATTTAACCAATTCCGAGCACAAATGGGTGCTCCGATACGGAATATAGAATTAAAAGATGAGACCCTGTGTACTCTTCTTGAGATTGCTATTGAGGATTACGCTCAATACGTTCAAGAATGGTTAATCGAGCACCAATGGCAATCATTATTGGGCGACAGCATATCAACTACTGATATGGCATTCGCAATGAGTGTACGCTCATTCGACCTAATGACACAATATACCTACGCTTATTCAAAGCAAGTAGGACACCAAGCTAGAGGTCCTTGGGAACTTAAGAAGGATTATGTAGAATTGGAAGCTGGTAGACAGGTGTATCAAATACCTGCTGGTCGTGAAATTAATGAAGTATTATGGATGACCCCACCAACAACCGACATGGCGCTTATGGCGAACTATGCAGGTATTGATTATGGTTTCGGTGGTGGTTATGGACAACTTGGTTCATCTGGTGGTGGTTTCAACGCTGCTGGTGCAGGTGGTGCGGGTGGATATTACATCGCCCCAGCATACGACATTCTATTAACAGCATCAGACTTCAACCTTAAAAATAGAATTCTTAGAAGTGAATTGGTGTATAAAATCACTGCGGGACCTGATGGAACAAGACTATTACATCTAATGTCGACTCCTGGTTCTAAGCTATCATTTGGTCACGGAATTGGTGGTTCAACATCAAGCTCAATCAATATGACTGGGTGTCAAGTGTGGTACCACTATTACGATACAACTCCAGAGAACGTGGATGAATGTAGACTGGATAACCCAGACATCATCAAACTACCTAATGAGGTTCCTTTGGCTAAGTTAGACTTTGCCGATTTCAATGAGCCTACTAAGGTGTTGGTTCGTAAGTTATTCGTAGCTGAATCTAAACGAGCTTTGGGTAGAACCAGAGGTAAATTCGGTGGTATTGTAGGTCCGCCAGAAGCTGAACGTACAATGGATTACGAAACTCTTATTTCTGAAGGTAACGATGAAAGAAGGGAAGTGTTGGAACGTTTAGATGAATGGCTGGCAAGATTATCTTCCACAGCACAAATAGAACGTGCAGCTAAAGAATCTGAAGACCTAAATAAACATCTAGGCTTCAGACCGTTAGGCTTCTGGGTTTATTAAAATCCCCAGTCCACATCCTCTTCCTCGGCTTTAGTCTTAGCTATCTCATCTTTACGTTGGTCAGCTTCCTCTTGCGTCATAATACCTTTACTAACCATACGTTGGCTTTGATAATCCTCTACTGCGGATTCCATCTCATCAAACGTTGGTCGCATGTCAGCATACGCTTCTTCTTGAGACATAGGTTTACGAGCCGTTGGGAACTTCTCTTCACACTTCAACCAGTATTCGTATAACTTATCAGGTTCAAGCGCCATTAAGGTATCGTAACCGATTTCTTCAGCGATATCAATCCAGTAGTTCTGAATTCTATGATTTTTATCTATACCTTGGAATCTAACGTCCCTGATATAATCTTGGAACTCAACCCAGTAATGCATAGGAGTGTGTTTCCTATCTCTGGTAAGATATAGGAGTGCTTTGGTGTAGAACTTATCACGTATCTGAGCATCTTCCTTATAGTCAAATAAGACTGTCAGGTCAGTTAATGACACATCCCACTTGATTGACCGTAGTTTACGGTTCTTAGCGTCAATGGTAGACATCTTAAGTATATCGTGAGGAATCTTACCGTATAACTCCATATTGGTTATATCCTTCAATTCAAAGCTTCTAGCTACTTGATGTATGTGACTGATTTCAGCATTGATGCTTTCTCTACGTTCAATACGCTTACGCTCTTGGTAGTCATGCTTAAGGACTTCCCATTCGGTACTTTCCATAAGGTGAGGTACTTCATCCACCTTATCCCAGAATCTGATTTCCTTATCTTCCATAGTCATAAGGGCTGTCTGGAAATCATCTTGGTCTTTCTCTTCGATAGGTTGATTATTAACCAATTTACACTGGTTCTCGGTGAACATACTTCTAGGCTTAAGAACGTATTCTTTAAGCTTTCTATCCTTAACAGTTTCAATGATAATTTCATCACGTATTTCCTTATCGAAACAAACCAATAACGGTACTACTTTCTTATTAAGTGCTGTGATATATCTCGCAGCATTATATTCTTCAGTAACAAGGTCTGGATTATCCTCTAACATACTTTCAGGTATGTACTTGCAATTGATGGTTACGGTTCTCTTACCACTCTCTTTCTCAGTCTTAACCGAAACATCACCAGTAGATTTTGCTTGACCCGTATTAACATAATGGATTACATCACCCATGTTAACAGTCAACTCATGATGCTTAACAAGCTCCATATGAGCCTTTCTAGCTTTATAGCTACCAGACTTCGTTTTGGTCTTACAATCTCTCTCATACGACTCTAAAGTCTCATTAACCTTACCTTTGGAAGCAATCTTCACAATAGGTATCTCGTAGTTGAAAATCTTATCAACCTCTTTGTAATACTCTTGAATGAATTCATGACCTTTACCATGCAGTAATAATGGGATACCGATATTAAGGAATTCCTCAATGTATGTAGGCATCTTCTTAGACTTGATAGAGTTACCGACCAACTTGACCTTACCATTGATAAGGTTAGCATAGTTCTTCCTCTTAAAGTTGATAGTGGCTTCACAAATATCATCCACATCAAGTCCCATCCACCCAGTCATTAGGGTTTCGTTGAACTCTGCTACAACAGCTTCAACACCTTTCAATTCAGTACCATCATACTTCTTAGTCAAACTATGCTCACAAGTAGGAGTATAAGTATACTCATCCACTTCATCCAATACCGCAAAGTTGAAACCATCAGTATCACCAACCAATGGTCGGAACCCTCTATCCTTGAAGAAGGTAACCATAAGTCTAAGGTTTTGTCTTGACATACATGTAATCCTCTCAGCACACTTAACATCACCCCATGGGAAGATGTGTGGCGCACCATAAGAACCAAAGAATGAGTTAGCCAATATCTTAAGTGGTAACTGCTTCTTATCCGCATCAGATGCTAACCTAGTTTTCCTAGTTATTTCATCGCTAATTAATTGATAATCAGGGGTGTTAGGCTCCAACCCTTCAAGTGTTTCTTTAAGCTTATCAACTTCCTCATAGTATTCAGCAGTAAGGAATTTGTATTTATCACGGGTATCCACAACATAGGTCAATAGACCTTTCATAACGTGAGAGATATCCAAATCTGGGAATATATCCCAAGTCAAAGTAGTTTTAGGGTAAAGTGCCGCGAAGTCAAGCTTGACCACTCTGGTAGCATATCCAGTCTCTAATAATCGTGAAAGACCACCCGTAAAGTCTTCTTTTTCACCATATTCAGGTATTCCAAGATTATTTTCGTAAGACCAAGCAGCCAATAGAAGTGTCCATTGACCTGCGGTACCCATAGTAGAGCTACGCATGTAACCCGTAGGTAAAATCTTAGCTAATAGGAAAGACGCTTGATTGTAGATAGCATCAACCTTTTCAGTTTCCCAAAGGTCATCAAGAAGGTATCGCTCTACAATGTAAGAACCAGACACAATCTCCATGTTGTGTTCTAACTTACTATCAGGCTTTATCTTCCCCCAAGAACCATCTTCATCACAAAACCAGTAATCGGTTCCCTTATCAGCCCACGTTTTGTAGATATCTTTACCAGGAACATACACACGGTTTTCCTTGTGTACTTTAGAGAATTGGGTAATATATTTAAGACCCCAAGATTTGATGTTGGAGTTAATCTCCATTGCTCGTCTTACTGCGTGAGAGATATCCAATACGTTGAAACCCCATAAGTACGTTTGTACGTAATGTTCACTCTTGGCACCTAACTTAACAGAAGAAGGTCTACGCTTAATTTTATCCTTACCGTTAAGGGTTATAGCCAAATTTTCCATTGGTACCCCTAACCTCTTACATCTTTTCTCGATGAAGTCCCAGTCGAAATTCTCAGAGTAATACCCTGCAATCGTATCTGGTTTCTTTCTTATGATTTCTCGGAAGAACTCTTGAATATTCAGTCGTTCAGAATCTCTACGCTCTTGTAGTGTATCGCCAGTTGTCGTAAGGATTTTTGACCAACCCTTATTATCACTCATACCTATTTGGAATATCTCATGTTCCTCAGCTATAAGCCCTTTCGTTTCAAGGTCAAACTGGAACCTGTGGATATGGTCGTAATCTTCCATACCTTTGAACAGACGCTTACCAGTCTGTATCATGAATTGTTCTGTAGGTGAGAATGCTTGGAACATTCGAGAATAGTTAGGGTCGTTATAAACCTTTATACCACCATTCTCGAAGAATTCTAATAACTTGGAATAACTCCTATCTGTTGAAGCAAGGTATTTAAAACCGTTCTTCATTCTATCTGGGGTGAAGCCAGTCTCATCCGTCACCTTCAACTCTTTAATCTTGACGCCATATTCGTTCATGGCACGTTTGATTAGAAGTCTATTACCACCGTATAGGATACCTGAAACGTCATGTCTCATCCATACGAACGGTCTGAATTTATGTTTTTCTATTGATTTCCCTCTTTCAGGGTGATTTACTATCACTGAAGCCTCATTCGAATAATAAGGGACTTCTATTGATGTGATGTAAGATTGTTGGTTTTTGCCAGCGAGAAATTTCTCGATGGTCTCGGAATTGATGTTTGCCATGATGTTGTTAATTTGTTGTTCGAACACCTATCCAACATAGATAAGGTCGTAAAATTATAACACGAACATACTGAAAAAAATTGAGAGTGTCAACCCTATGGACTTATTTCTTGATTGACCCACCAATAACATTGATGCGTAGTTCCTCACGCAGAGGTACAATCAGAGTTCCAGAACCATCATCGAATTCGATAATGAATTTACCAATATAAACACCTTCTTTGTTTGTATCTCTGGCGGTAAAATTGTACGATAGGTAATACTCATCACCAAGACAATCATCACAATCTGGACATTCCTCTTTGAGTAACGCTGTTGTAACTTTCTTACCTATCTTTTTGACACCAGTTTCTAAATTGGACATGGTGAAGTACATAGTAGAATTCTGTAGCTTATCAAAAAAGCTACTCCACTCATACCTACCATCCTGAATCAGTTCCATTCTTAGAACTGGTAAGGTTGCATCTTTATTTATAAAGAAATCCATTTAATTATCTTACTTTGGGAGTCCTTCGTCTACAAGGCTATCACCTTTAAAAGTCTTGTAGTAATTATACACGTAATCATATACATAAGACCTTGACCAATCACCTAAAGCAATATAGTCTACACCTTCAGCTATTGTAAGCTGACCGACCTCTGCTATAATAACGAATAGTCGCTGTTTTAGTGGTGAATCTACTATACTATTTATAGTGATTTTATCCACAACTCTCGTTTTTGGTTCTCTTATTATGATTCTAGTTGTACCCGATAAATCGATTCTACTTTGCTCATCTAAGGTTACCCCAGTAACCAGTACTGTATCCCCACTTGTTACTGTGTCTCCACTTGTTACTGTGTCTCCGCTTGTTGCTCCGCTATCTGCCATTTTTTCTTGTTTTTTTAATGTGTTATAATGTGGTAACAATTTTTCGGTACCGTCTTATTATAAATAGTCTACCTTTTTTATTTGTTAAATACTAAATAATGGGAGTAGATAATCTGACCCATCCAATGTTATTGTTACATAAGTTGCCGCACTTGAAGGTACTGCACCAGCAGAACCATTAAAGGCTTCTGTTGCTGTTGATGTTCCGATTAATCTAATATCACCGTTAATATCTAAGTTAGGTACTGCCGATGTATTTGTTCCAGCAGATAATCCTTGCCCACCCAATACGGATGAATAGTTACCTGAAGCCGTGTTACCCTGCCCACCCAATACGGATGTGTAACAACCCGAAGCGGTATTACCCAAACCACCACCAATTACTGAATAAGCACCAGAAGCTGTATTCTCCCATCCACCACCTATGAATGACCCTTGACCCGAAGAGGCGTTATTACTACCACCAGCTACGGTTGATGCAGCACCACTAGCGGTATTATATGCTCCACCTCCAATAACCGCGTAATAACCTGATGCGGTGTTATCAATACCACCACCGACTGCTGAGTTACTATTACCAGCAGTATTCTGATACCCACCAGATACGGTTGAAGTATTACCTGAAGCAATATTACATTTACCACCACCCACTGTTGCACAATAATTTGAAGCTGTATTATCATGCCCACCACCAACGAATGAATAATTACCTGAAGCGACATTACCACCACCACCTAAAGCGGCTGAATAATAACCTGAAGCAGTATTACCTACATTATCTCTAATTGTTGAGTTGGAACCAACACCTACAATCATAATTGAGGTACCACCCGTCCCACCTGAAGCGGCATTTTCCCATGATACGTTTCCACCACCGTCTGTGGATAATACTTGACCATTTGAACCATCACCTTGTGGGAATGTATAATTATCGTTAAATATGATGTCACCAGCAGTATTAACTTGTAACATACGGTTTCCAATCCCATCTCTTACTATAAAAGCTGTTGTTCCCGTACTTTCTAATTGTATTTGAGTGTCATCACCAGCCAGCATAGAGAATGAAGAACTTTCACTAGGGGTTGTAGATTGTATTCCTACCTCAGAAGCGCTAATACTCAAAAGGTTCTGAGTATTACTCATCAAATCTGCATAACCTAAAACTGAATGGTTATCTTGACCACTAACGGCAGATAAATTACCACTCCATAAACCACTTGTTCCAGCAGATAAAGGATTCTTATAGGACATTCCCACACCATCGTAATCAGCTAATCCAGCTAAATTAGCCTTACCAATACTTAATTTTTGGGTTGAACCACTGTAATCTGAAACTACGTTGAATTGCTCACTTCCATCCCAAGTTAATCCACTGGTACCATCAAATAAACCACCATTATTCCATTGAACATGGGTATTATTTCCACCAGGAAATGTACTACCTGTTCCACCACCTGTGATTCCAGTTATACTAACTGTACCACCTGTGGTATTAGTTAATACGATTGTTGTACCTGTATAAGTACCACCTGTAACGAATACGTCTAAGCAGCAACCTGACGTTGCGCCTGAGATATTACCCCAAACAGTACTTCCTGTACCAGTTGTTAGTAATGCTTGACCATTCGTCCCATCACTTTCTGGGAATGAGAATCCGTTGTTGTTAAGTGTGCCCTTTACGTATAAGTCTGTGTATATTTTTTTAGTACCTGCCATTTTTTTTTTCTTATTTATTAGTTGTTGTAATATGGTATTTTATATGTTGTACCACCTATAGCTACGGATATAAACCCTTCGTTTATCGCTGGTAATCCGCCACCAGCACCCAGTGTCGCACCAGATGTGGTTGTTATGTTATTGAATGTAAGCTCATCATTAACAATCAGGTTTGGTACCATCACAGTACTATTAGCTGATAATGAGAATGATTCTCCAGCAATGATTGCTGAGTAATTACCACTCACAGTATTACCACAACCACCTATTATGGCTGATGTGTTACCAGATGCTCTATTGTAGAATCCACCAGCAACGGTTGAATAATACCCTGAAGCTGTATTCTCCCATCCACCAATAACGGATGAATAGAGACCACTTGAGATGTTATTACTACCACCAGCAACGGTTGAATAATACCCTGAAGCTGTATTAGCGGCACCACCACCTACGGTTGTGAAACATTTATTAGCTACGTTATAACCACCACCACCAATAGTAGAGTGATAAGCACTTGCCGTATTACCTTGACCCATACCACCACCACCAGCAATAACTGAATAGTTACCTGATGCTGTATTCTCCCATCCACCACCAATGGTTGAATAAGGTGCATATGTACAGTTATTTGCACCACCAGCAATAGTAGATGTATTACCTGAAGCTGTATTACTTGGACCACCACCAATCACTGAGTAATTACCTGATGCTGTGTTATCACAACCACCCAAAGCGGCAGCGTAATTACCATTTGACGCATTCGAAACACCACACCTCATCGTTGAATCACCACCACCACCAACTACCATGATTGATGAACCACCACCTGATACGTTAGCCCATGTTACGTTTCCACCACCATCGGTTTGCAATACTTGTCCGTTAGTCCCACCTGAATTAGGGAAGGTGAAAGCGTTATTAAACTCTACAGTACCATCATTATTTACTTTGAATGGGTTACCTGAGCTACTATTCACGTTGAATGTGCCACCAGTATGTACAAATGCGTTAACATCATTGTATACGGTTAGTTGAGCCTGACGACCAAGATAATCGGATGATAAAGTAATACCCCTATCTACGGTGGCATTGATGACAGAGTTATCATTAGTAGTACTATCTGTTGCCACCATCTGCGCTATAAAGGGTGTCGTGAATATAGCGTGAGTTTTACCCGTACTAGCGTAACCCATAAATACTGTATTATCACCTAAGAAACCATCTAAGTCACCAATCATGATTGATGTGGTAGCGCTAGCGCCAGATAGGGTGTTATTGTATACCATACTAGCACCTCTAAACGTATTACCACCAACATTAGTTGCATCACCCTCACCAATATTGGTTATGATACTATTATAACCAGTGGTACTATCAACACTAAAGTTGGACATGGCATTATCCCAAGTGAAATTACTATCACCAGCAAATGAGCCACTACTATTATATTGAATATCTTGGTCTGAACCACCTGGACTTGTGCTACCAGTCGCTCCCGAAACGCTTACGAATATACCACCAGCCACAACAGTTGTTACGTTGGTTAGTGTATCATTTAAGGTAACGTCAACAGAATTAAGTTGGAAGTTGTTTATATAACCCTCAATCTGCTCGTTATTATCAGTATCAATTAATTGAACTATAACGTCAATAGAATTAAGGTTGTGTGTGATTGTTCCAGTTACACCAGATATGTAATCATTGGTTGATGAGTATGTTGAACCTGAGCCACCACCAGTACCACCTGATACTGCTTGCCATGTCACAGTACCACCACCATCGGTTTGAAGTACTTGTCCGTTACTACCATCTACAGACGGTAAGGTATAGTTACCACCAACATCTAGATTACCATATATGGTTACACCGTTAAATATTTTTGAATTAGCCATGATTATTTATAGTATTTTATCTCTAACTATAAATATACCGACTAAGGATAAAATCTAAGCGTATCCGAAATTATCGTAAAACCATCCATAATGGTTTCGAATCCAATCAGATGCACCCTTACCCAATATTTCATTATACTTACTTGGTTGTGGGGAAATTTTAGTTTTGATGTTGTGGTCACCATAGATACCGTATACCGAATCATCTTCCATGGTTATCTGTTCCACATTATTGAAATCGTGCTTAAATTCGGGTAATTCTAAGTAGTTGTACATACGTTTCATTTCTACGTCTGGTCTACTACAAAGGTCTTCGAATTTGATGAATAACATCTTATTATCGATACCTTCTTTAACTATTTGTTGTAACCTTTCCATGGCTAATCCTACTGGTTGACTGTTAACCCAAGTATCGATGCGTTTCTCAGTGGTAGTTCCCTTCATCTCAGCGTGATTCACTATACCAGAATCTTGATGTTGATTCTTCCTGAAGTTCTTTTCCATCGAAGTGAATATATCTCTAGGGTCTCTAATCATACATACGATTTTAGGGTCTGGGTAGAAAGAATTTAGGAAACCATAATGGACACCCCAACCTCTACTCTTATCTAATACGAATGGTTTATCAGTGATAGCCTTGAAAAAACCCTCTACACCACCTTTACAGAACGATAGGAACCCTTCCTTCATCAACTCACCATCTTGGGCTTTAAATTCGGGAGAAGAGCTGTAATTGGCTCTGGCAGCATATACAAGCTCTAATACGCCAGATGTTGGTGTAACGTAGAACTCTGGGTTTTGACCTACAACGTTTTGAAGTAATGTAGAACCAGCTCTCGGTAATGAACTTTGAAAATATATCTTAGGTGCCATGTATTACATCCATAACTTCATCGTAATTGAAAATTGGCTCATCTAATATTGGACACTCATGAATTAGACCATTGAAATTATAGTCGAATAGGTAACTATCTGGTAATTTAACCGTCTCTGGTAAATTCGCTTGAACGTTACTATGAATGCTGTATCCGAATATATTTGGTGAGGTTGCCACCCATAATACCGTTGAAGGTAATTCTAAGGCTGCGGCTGCGTGTTGTAATGATGAGTCTATTAAAATCCTCTTCTGTGATAGTAATAATAACGATAATAGCTCCATATTACCCATTGACTCAGTGACCACTTCAACGTTATTTAAAGCGTTGACTTGGTTTCTACATATCTGTATCACATGATGACCACTTACACTATAATAATCAACTATAGATTGAGCTAAATCTTTTGGTATATCCCTACACCAAGAATATGGATATGGTTGTTCATCCATCGGTCCTCCATTGGTGTGTATCACCACGATAGGTTTATCCCTATTCCATTTGTTGTAACCAAATTCCTGTTGTCGCCTATTAAACACCAGTGACGGGGTTTCACCACCGTAATCCAAATCATATAATTTACACCAATTTTCAATCAATGGTAATCTCTTATGGATGTGGTCTGTGGTGAAATAAGGCTCATGTTTAAAGATGAGCGAATCCTTCCCGTCAATGAAATCTCTATAGAAATATGGAACCATACCTAAACGGTATACCCTATCTATAAATCCCAAGTTCAAAAATATCTCTGGGTAGGCACAAACTACTATCAGTTCCCTATCTGGGTGATTCTTTTTAATTGCTTCGGCTACTGCGGTAGCAGCAATATGTTTTCCTAGTCCACCCTCTATGTGGAAAATTGAAAAGGTCTTACTCATGATTCATCGTTTTGATAAATATAAGTAAGACCTTTTAATTGTAAAGTCTTATACTACAATTTGTAAAGTAGTACCACTACGCCAAACCGAACCTGAAGGTAAGCCAGCAGCACTAGTTGGTATATCCGTAATGGATAAGTTGTTAACGAATGTTGCACAAGTTCTATTAGCTGTAATATTATCCCCAACGATAAACGTTTTTGATGTACCAGTAATACTATTATTATACCCTCCAAGAATACCAGAACCGTCTCCGTCTACCACATTACACCTACCACCAGCAACGGTTGTATACTCACCTGAAGCATCATTCCTCCAACCACCACCTATGGTTGCATAGTTACCTGAACCAGTATTCCTATTACCACCAGCAATAGTTACGTGCCAACCAGAATTAGCAGTATTATTTGTACCACCTCCAATAACCGCGTAATAACCTGATGCGGTGTTATCAATACCACCACCGATTGTTGCGTTTTGCTCTGCGATATTATCCTTACCACCACCGATTGTAGAACAATCACCTGTAGCGTCATTATCGTACCCACCACTTATGGTTGAGTGATTACCTGTAGCAGTATTATCTTGACCACCACCAATGAATGAATATAGACCAGACGCTAAGTGGTTACACCCAGCAACGATTGTTGAGTATGTTGTAGTTGCACTGTTAGCTCTACCACCACCGATGAAGGATATTGTACCAGAGGCAGTATTTTCACTACCACCACCTATTACAGAACAATTACCTGAACCATTATTTATCCAACCACCACTGATTGTACCATAATCACCACTTGAGTTGTTCATCTTACCACCACCTACTGTTGAACCATGACAAGACGCTGTATTACCACTACCACCAGCAATTGTTGCTCTATTTGCAGATGCTGTGTTATATTGCCCACCACCAATAGTCACAGTAGTTCCTGTCGGAATAGTGTTATTATATCCACCACCTATCGTAGATGCAGCAGCATCACTATTAATGATATTATATATACCACCAGCAATCGTTGAACCAGTACCACTATTGGTATTACCCAAACCACCAGCAACGAATGAATAACCACCAGATGCTGTATTTCCACTACCACCAGCAATTGTCGAATAAGTACAAGTAGCGGCATTGCCACACCCACCACCAACGAATGATGCGTAATAATTACTGACATTATCTTTACCACCAGCAATGGTTGTGTAGTCATCACCAGCAGTGTTATTTTCTCCACCAGCAATCGTGGTTGAATTACCTGAAGCGATATTATCTTTACCACCAGCTATAGTTGAATAAACACACGAACCAACATTATTTACACCACCAGCTACGGTTGATGCAGCATCACTAGCGGTATTATATGCTCCACCTCCAATAAATGCCGCATATCCTGAAGCCGTATTACCACTACCACCAGCAACGGTTGTGTTAGCAGCGTTTGACGTATTACTCTGACCACCACCAATTGACGCATAAGTACCGCCAGATGTGGTATTATGGGCACCACCACCTATAGATGAGTAATTGGCTGATGCCGTATTATCCCAACCAGCTACAATTGCTGTATGATTACCAGAAGTTATATTTTGATAACCACTACCAATGAAAGATTGGTCACCGTTAGCGCAATTTTCTTGTCCACTAACAACAACTGCCCTAGCAACTGTAGCCACGTTATTATTACCACCACCTATGAATGAATAATTACCTGAAGCGGTATTATTAGCACCACCACCAATGGCTGCATTATTACCAGTAGCGTTATTTTGGTCACCACCAGCTACGGTTGCGTAATAGTTAGATGCAGTATTCTGTCTACCACCACCAATGGTCGTAAACCAACAAGTTGTCGCATTACTAGCACCACCACCGATGGTGGAAAAATCACCATTAACCTCAGCACTATTATTATATCCACCACTCACTGTTGAACAATTACCCGAAGCTATACTATTCCTACCAAAAGCGGTTGAATAGTCACCCGTTGCGCTATTATTATTACCGCATCGCATTGTAGAGTTCACACCAGTGCCAGTTATTATAATTGATGTCGATGAACCACCTGATGTACCACCTGAAGCGGCATCTTCCCATGATAAAACACCACCACCGTCTGTTTGCAATACTTGCCCGTTATTACCATCGGAATTAGGGAATGTATATGAATTATTAAATGTTATATCACCACAACTACGGATTCGAATTAGTTGGTCATGATTACTATTTCTGAGGTCAAATAGAGTATTACCACTAGTATCTGGTAATTCCATTTGTATACCATTAGCAAGATAAATAGTGGTGTTATTATTACCGTAGGTTCCGTCATTATGTCTTAATTGAACCCTTTCTTGACTTAGACCTATAGTTGCAGTATCATCACCCATTAAAGATACGTTACCTATAAAGGTACCATTATCACCCATGCCAACCCCACTTAAGTCCCCTTGGAGGGATACTGTGTGTAAACTACCACCTGATAGTGGATTCTCATAAATATTTGAGGTAACACCGCTAATATCTATCATTGGCGCTATTACCGCAGAACCAACACTGAATCTGTTAACACCAGTTCCAGCACTACTTGTTACATTAAGGATTCCATCTACGTGATTCCAAGTGAAATCATCGTTACCGTCAAAAGTATTAGTGTTATTAAACTGAACAGCATAATCATTACCACCTGGATTTGTGCTACCAGAGCCACCACCTGTGATTCCCGTTATACTAACTGTACCACCTGTGGTATTAGTTAATATGATTGTATCACCACTATAAGTACCACCCGTTACGAATACGTCTAAGCAGCAACCTGACGTTCCACCTGACATGTTAACCCACGATAAGCCACCACCACCATCGGTTACCATTACTTGACCGTTTGTCCCATCTGATGTTGGGAACTCGAAGTTTCTCAAACTTAATGTTCCTCTAACCGCTAGGTTACCATAAATATTATTTCTTGCTGCCATTTTATTGTTTTTATTCTATATTATTTATACTATCATTAATGTTCCACCAGAACTCCATACAGAACCTGAAGGTAATCCAGCAGCGCTTGTTGGAATATTCTTTACTGATAGGTTATTCATGAATGTTGTACAAGCTCTATCTGCGGTTATATTACTACCAACAATCATTGCGCATGAGCACCCACTATCAGTATTATTATTACCATTACCAACGAATGAGTAATCACCCGATGCTGTATTATTTAAACCACCAACAATGGCAGCCTTAGCTCCACCAGCAGTATTATCTTGCCCACCAACAATCGTTGAACAGAAACCTGAAGCGGTATTACCATTACCACCAGCTACTACTGAATAATAACCTGAAGCTGTGTTATTATACCCACCACCAACTGTTGAACCATGAGCAATAGCGGTATTACCATAACCACCTAAAACGGCAGAGTAGTTACCTGAAGCGGAATTACTACCACCCATTCCACCACCACCAGCAACTACTGAATAATATCCAGATGCTGTATTAGCACCACCACCACCAATGAATGAAGCGCAACCAGTAGCGCAGTTACCACCCATCATTCCACCACCACCAGCAATCGTTGCATAAGTACCTGAAGCGGTATTACCACAACCACCACCAATAGTTGAGTATTCCGTGGTACCACTGTTACTTTGTCCACCACCTACGAATGAACAATTACCACCAGCTTCATTAGTACTACCACCAGCAATAGTTGAGTAATAACCAGAAGCAGTATTACCACCACCACCTAATGCGGCTGAACGGTCACTTGTAGCTTGGTTACCAACACCGTCTCTAACTGTAGAATTACTTCCACCACCAACTACCATTATTGATGAACCACCACCTGATACACTAACCCACGATAATTCACCGACACCATTTGTTTCCAGTACTTGGTTAGCAGACCCATCAGTTGTTGGGAACGTGTATGCTTCAAAGAATGTGATACCACTATAACCATACTGTGGACTATAATCTACTGAAAAATAATTAACACCACTACCATTAGTTACGGCAAATTGTTTTGTGTCGCCAGATACTGGATTCAAATGAGCTTGAACACCACCATTACCAACTTGTAATGATGATTCGGTATTACCACTAACATAGTTCAATCCTATCCCAATATAATCGACTAAAACATTAGAATTATAATTAGCGTTGTTGTCTACTAACGCCATTTGAGTAGCGCCAGTCTCAGCAAATAAACCTACTCTACCACCACCGAAATTAAAGTTACCTACTACGACACCATTATCACTTAAACCTAAAGTATTCAAATTACCTATAGCGTTTATAGTTGCGTAATTAGGTGCGTCACTATTGGTATACAGTGTACCAGCACCCTCAATTGATGATAATGAGTCTATACCCACAAATTGTCTGGACATTTTAGTGGTACTACCACTTGTACCGTAACCTGATTGTACTGATAACACGTTACCACTCAAAGGGCTGAATGTAAAACCAGTATTGGCTCCGAATGAACCACTATCGTTGAATTGTATTTGAGTATCAGACCCAGCAGGTGAAGTACTACCCGTACCACCACTAACATCTTCCCATGTTACGTTTCCTACTCCGTCTGTTTGTAATACTTGCCCATTATTACCATCACCGTTAGGGAATGTGAATGAATCATTAATTGTAACACCACCACCGTTAACGTCAACAGCAAATCTGATAGTACCAGTATTACCATCGTAAACTTGGAATGCGGTAGTGGCAGTACTATTTACATCAACTCTAACATTTTCACCAGCTTCTAAGTTGAATTTAGCGGTATCACTACCAACCTCAGATGACATATCTAGACCAGTAACTGGACTTGCGGTAATCATGTGTTGCACACTACCCAGAAAATCAACGTAACCCACTACAGTATGGTTATCTTCCCCACTAAGACCAGATAAATTACCTGCTGTGATAACACTTGTTCCACCAGATAAAGGATTCCTATATGTCATACTCACACCATCATAATCAGCTAATCCAGCTAAATTAGGGTTACCGATAACTAATTTTTGAGTTGAACCACTGTAGTTTGAAGTTACATCTAATTTTTCACTTCCATCCCAAGTAAAACCACTTGTGGCTCCAAATGAACCACTATCATTATATTGAACCCATGTATCTGAACCAGCAGGTGAAGTACTACCAGAACCACCAATACTTGCAGCTACTATCTTAACACCGTTCAGAGTTTGACTTAACGTAACATCAACAGAATTGGTTTGATAGTTATCTATGAACCCATCAATCATTTCATTAGCTCCAGTATCAATTAATTGTGATAGGATGCTTGTCGTTCCAAGACTGTGAGTAATTGTTTTAGTTACACCAGAGATGTAATTATCTGTTGATTCATATACAGTTGTACCTGTACCACCACCACCAGTAATACCACTAACACTGAATGTACCACCTGAGTTATTTGTGAATATGATTGTTGTACCTGTATATGTACCACCAGTTACGAAAACATCCGTACCACCAGTACCACCACTTGTAATAGGTCCTCCAAGAACTAACGTCTTAACGTTATTCAAGGTCTGACTCATCGTCACATCAACAGAATTGGTTTGATAATTATTTACCTCACCAACCACCAATTCGTTATTGTAGTTCAATTGAACCATAACACCATCAGTACCTAAGTTGTGAGTAATTGTTTTAGTTACACCAGAAACGTAGTTATCGGTAGATGTGAACATTGTAGCACCAGAACCACCACCACCAGTAATACCACTTACTGAGAACGTACCACCAGTATTATTAACGAATAATATATTACTACCACTGTATGTACCACCTGTTACGAAAACATCCACACCACCAACAGTAGCTCCACTACCACCAACACTTACGATTGATATCTCAACGTCAGGTATTGTATCACTAAGTAGAACATCTACAGAATTAAGTTGGTAGTTATTAAGGTAACCTACGATTTGTTCGTTAGCCCCAGTGTCAACCAATTGAGCAACGATACTTGTAGTTCCAAGATTGTGAGTAATTGTTTTAGTTACGGCAGAAACGTAGTTATCGATAGATGAGTATGCAGTATTCCCAGTACCACCACCACCAGCAGTAATACCAGATATGCTAACTGTAGTACCATCTATTCGATTAAGAGTGATAGTAGAAGTACCACTATCATACACACCGTTCTTTATGTTAAGACCCTTAAGGAATATGAAGTTGTTGTCAACTTCGCCCCAACTTAATACCGACCCCTTTACTGTATCTGGTTGTGGGAAAGTATAGGGACTTGCGGTGCTTCTTAATTTCAATCTATTAGTTGCCATCTATCGTTTCTTTTATAAATATATCTGACCCACGACAAGCGCAGGTCGATACGTTATTTATTAGTAAATAGTGAAATACTTAGCTATATCTAGATAATTCTTGATTAAAATCGTTCTGGATGTCAACCCAACTCAAATCACAGGCATAGAACTTGAATTGTGAGATGTCACCAACGAAGGTTCCAGCAAAATTCTGTTCTATATTTAACCCTAAATCGCTTGGGTCTTGACCATCAAACGTCATACTCTCCAATAATCCCTGAGAACCACCACCTACACTTATGTTATACGGTACCGCGACCTGTTTAGACTTATCCTCTTCAAGTCGCCTTGGTACTATCTCTAAGAAGTCATCCACCCATAACTTCAACTTACCATTCACATATATACTTAACCTACCCAATCGTCTTGCACTACAAGCCAATTCATCATCATCATAGGTCTCATACGCGAAGAACCTAACAGCTATGTTAGTCCATACATCACCACTTACAGTACCACTAACCGAATAATCTTCCGTTACGGTAACACCAGATGTGTATGTATCACCAGAACACGCACCAGTAACACTAAGCAATCTATACCCAATACTACCGTCATCCTTCACCCTGAACCCTATAGCGTTATCTATAATATCAGCATCAACATCTAAAGTTAATTCACTCGTAGTAGCGCCAGAATATGTTTGAACAGTCTCGCAACCATTATTACAATTACTGTTTCTACACGATTCGCAATAAATTGAGAATGGATTTCTAAAATCCGTAACCGTCTGAGAACGAGCTATATAAGTCACACTATCTCCAGTAAAGCTTCTAGCCATTTTACCTTCAGGATATGTAACACCGTAATGGTTAGTACCTCCAGCACCATTACCATAAATCAAGAATCCGTTTGTAACGGTAATGAATCTGGTTGGTGGTGGGCTTAGAGCGTGACCATCAGCTAATGTTATGTTTGTTTCTTTAGGTACTGTACACCATTCTGTTACCGTATCCACACATCCTAAAGGTACGGTACACGCACTTGTGCAACCAGAATCCACCCCACCGAATACTGTCCAGAATTTATTTTCTGCTCTGGTACCCATGTAGAAGAAGAACCCTTTATTATCTGGGAAGTCGTCATTCAATGTCGTGCCCGTATAGCCACTACAAACCGTATCTGACTTATTGACCCATAGTTCGGCTGTCCACCCTTTAGGTACTCTGTTAGGTAGCACCTCATAGTTGTATCCATCCAACTTGTAGTATCCTTGATAGAACCCACCACACAATCTTGCGTGATTACCACTTGAACCTGACATAATATCGATAGGGTAAATGTATTGTTCTGTCATACCAGTAACACGATTCATTATGAATCTACTATCACCTGAAGGTATAACTAACGTTGTACCAGTTAAGGCTGATAATAAGGCGGTATTGCTCGTATCGCCAGTAGCTTTATCGAATGTGACCAGACCATTATCGATTCCTGTGATACCAATAGTGGTAAGTGTATACCCAGTGTTAACAGCATCTTCCCAGCTTCTAAGTGAATAGATAGTGTCGGCAGATGTTGAACCAGTTGAATAGATGTTAGGGTTATTGAAGTCGAAATGAGTTATGAAGCATGAACCCGATGTAACCCCAGTATATGCGGAACCCAGAACATCTCCATCAACAAGATTAAAGTCCCAATAATCCTTATTGGATACTCTCAACTTGAGGTTGTTTAAATCGTAATTATGTATGTTAGCGCCCATTAGAAATCTTCAATCCAAACTACGGCAATATTTTTATCATCTGTACCACCAACCGTTGAACATGTGAATGTTAGGGTGTGTCCTGGTCTTAACCTAATATCTAATTCCTTTAGGTTAAACCCTTCACCACTATCTTTTCCTACCACAACTGCGTAAACTAATTTACCGCCAGATACCGTTGTTCCAGACGTGTCCACTTGAACAATAGAGTTGTTGGTATTAATATCTTGATATGAAGGTGAACCACCCAAAGTACAATCCTCCCAAATTCTAAAGATAGCGTTCTTATTAGTCTCATTACCTACAGATAACATTTGTACGATAGCTTCAACTAAATTTACTTGACCACCATAACTTGTTTTACCAGATAGTGAGAATATTGAAGTCTCGGTATTCACACCTTTAGTATTTTCAAAAGCGTTGGTAGGACCTAAGAACGCTTCTTCCCCCTCTACAAATGCCCCCATACTAGAACATTGAAGGGTTATATCAGTATTGTTTGTGGTATTCTCCGCATGTAAATGGAGTGGCAACGTTGGGTTATGTACTGAAGGTCTTGTGTGATTATTAGAGTATTCATCCACATGTACTAAAGTAAAATCACCCGAAGATGGTTTTTCTATGAAGTATTTGATAGAACCAAAACCTAACCACTGGAATTGTATTTGATAAACATTACCCTTTGTTTGGTCTAATAGAATATTACTTGGATTCATAACAGAACCGCTACCATCACATACGTCAATAGTCCAAGCCGATTGTGGTGTAAAATATTCGGTACCGCTATCAGTCCTTATCACCCCAAACGTTTCTCCAGAATACGCAAAGGTGAACCCATCAACCTCATTACCTATACCTATTTTTTGTAGGCTACCAGTAACACCGCTTGTAAAAATAGCGGTAAATCTAGCCATTACTCCTTGACCAGCTCTATACTTTAATTTCCTAATGCTCTCCGCACTACCGATTGCGTCAGTATTAGCACCAGTACTACACGTCATTAATCCGTTAGCTTGACTAATAGTTCCACCACCACCAGTATCACCACTGGAGATAATATCAGTGTTGACCACATCATATTGGAAAGATACTTGAATTGCTGGGGTAAATTGTGCCATTTGTAACTCACCGAATGCGGTTCTTGGGCTAGTAATACTAGTGTTCAAAGAACCTTCAGAATTAACCTTCACGTTAGCGTAGTTACCTGATGGTAAACTACCAGTTAGGACTGATTTACTAACCACACCACCAGTCCAATCGTATATAGTTTCACCCATTTCGTGACCAATAAACATAGGTCTTGTGGTGGAGAACATCGTTTGCATTTGCATAGTAGATGCTGAGACAGTATCGATAGGATTTCCACCTCCGTCTTGCCCATTCTCAAACCTTAATCTGAAGTATTCCTCGGCTACTAAAAATGTTATAGGTTGTGCTACAGACGAATTTCGAAGTGTTCTAGGAATAGTATTCCAATTTACATCATCTCTTGACACTTCCAACCATACGGTACCATTTAAGTTGGTACCAAAGGGGGTGTATACTGACACGGAAAGTGTGGTATAGTTAGATATATTTTCCGAAGTCCCAGTGTAACCACCATCAACAGCCATCGTCCCACCTGTTAGTGAGTTCAGTGTTGATATTCTATTAATTTCGTTAGGTATGTAAGTCATTATCTTTTGTTTTATTATTCATTATTTAATCCACCACCCAGTAACCCCGTCACAAACTACTGTTATTGATGATTGTGCTGCTACGTTCACTGATGCTGCTCCCTGTACAAATCCTACCCCACCTACCGATAGTGTACCAGTGTTAACGGTATTATCAGTTCTAACCACCGTTAAAACTCTACCACCATTACCAATCATTGATGGTAATGTAGCTGTAATATTAGTAGTGGTACAGTCTATAAATACCGTATCAACAAGATTAGTCATTGTATAAGCACTACTGGTCGTAGAAGCAATTAAATCAATCGTTGCGGCACTAGATGGTGTACCACCACTTGAGGTACAACCAGTTACGGTGAACGTTCCACCCGTATTATTGGTGAATGTCATCTCTAATCCACTACAAGTACCACCAGTAACGAATACGTCCGTACTTGTTCCACCAGTGGTTCCACCAGAAGATGGGAACCACCCGACCATACCCTCATTATCAATACATGTAAGAACGTACCCAATTGTTGGGTTTCTACTAACAATCAGTCTATCTGTCCTTGTTATTTCTGGATTATCAGCCCATATCGTTCTTCCTGTGAAGTCCAATGTACCAGCCGATAGGTAATTTAACACATTCGTATTGGTATTACCACTAAATAAGTTAGGTGCTAACTGCACCATTTGATTAGGTTTAACGTCAAAGCTAACCCCTGAGTATGTTAATACCACTGTATTACCATCTATTGTTGTTGTTGTCCATGCTGAGAATACGCTATCGGTATTCTGAGTGATACCACTATTAGAAGGGGTTAGAGCACTTAAAACAGGCTCTCCCAATACCATATTAGGTTGCGCCCAAGTATAAACTGTGGTAGCACTCGTACCTGTGAAAGTACTCGTTAAACCGCTTACGCTTGAGGTGATGACTTCGTTCTGATAGTCAGGACCTGAAGTCATCGCGCTGAATGGAACTCCGAATATAGTAGCACCCGATAATTGGGTGATAGTTCTTTGTCGTTCCTTAGCTTGACGGTTATTTGATAAGTCTAGTTGTGTTCTAAAAGGCATTACATTAGATTTACTAATAAATATTGGGGATTAGCGGTATATTTATAATAAAGACGAAATTAAATGAGAACCTTTAAGAAAAGTAATTTTTTGGAAGAATATAAGACACCATTAATCGAATGTGCGTGTGAAGGTATTGAGGATGAGGAAACTATAGAAGAATTGGTAAACGCTGATGCTACCCCAATTGGTGGTTCGGTACCAGATGGTAATGAAGCTAATATTCAGACAGGACCCATACAAAAACCTAAGAAGGCGCAGAAGACTTCGAATTATGTGAAGGGTATTGCGACAACAACTGATGATGTTCGTGCTAAAACCAGCCAAGGACCTGACTGGCAAGCTGCTTATGGTGGTCTTGGTGGTACATACTACAGTCACGGTAGACGAGTGAATACAGGCTCATGGGTTCCATGGGTAGGTGGCTCACACGGTTTAGTTGGTGATATGGACTTAGAAACTCCTGAAGGTGGTGTAGGTATTGGTGAAGGTCTGGAAGAGGCTATGACCAAAATGGTTGAAAAGATGCTTACCAAGAAAGATGATGAGATTTCAATTAAGAAGGTCGATTTAGACTTAAGTAAGAAAGCTCATATCGATGACCTTATAGATAAGATAAAAGATTTAGACCCAGACGCTAAGAAGAAATTAGAAAAACTGCTATCAGATGCCGAATCTAGACTTACAAAATAAATCCTTCCCTGTTCCAGAGAAGTTGGTAATGTTAGCTAAGGGTAATAAATCTTTGTCGTATTCCAATATGAAGAAGATTAAATCTGAGTTGGATGGTAAGCAAGATAAGGATAATGGTGATACCGCAATGCTTAAGTGGATTGATGATACGCTGGGTAGCTCAATACAAAAAGCGAAGCACCCTAAAGACCTTAGAATGAAGATTGGTGCTGAAGGTACCAAAAACTCTATTAATGGTACTAGAAATAACCACAAGATTGGTACGGCTAAAGATACTAACAATAAGAACATTGGTGATACACCTGATGGGACAAAAGTGGCTACTTCTGGTAGGGAAATAACCAACAATGTAGTAAATTCTGAATCCTATGAGAAGGAAATTACTGATATACTATATTTAATAGAGTACATGAATAAGACTTAAATAAAAAAAAACGACATGGCAAATAAATTAGGACAAGCGGCTGATGACGCACGAAGAAAGAACATCACAAAGAACGCATACAATGGTGAGGCTGATGCCAATAACTATTCTGCGACACACACTAAAGCGTTGAGCGACCAAGAAACCCCTGTAAAGGGTAAAGGTACTGGTGTATACATGGATACCTACAATGGTGGGGGCGACATGGATATCAACGGTAACCCAAACTACGCAGGTTCTGGTAGATTGGCTGCAATAGCTAATAACACATCAAAATGGGGTTACGGTCCTGAGTCACCATACACGGCTCCAGACATCGAAGGAGACCCAAATTCACCTTCAGTAGACCCACAATCTTAATATGAAGCTTTACTCTTTATATGAAAGCCTTATATTAGAGGGAGTTAGTAAGGATGTTATCTTTGAAGCTATAGAATCACACTATAGGGTTAAGATTACCTATGCTGGTGACGATAATACAGGTGGTGGTGAGAGAATCATCGAAGTATACGCACACGGTCACACGAGAGGAAAGGAAGGTGGTTTAGGTAACGAAGTTATCAGAGCATTCCAAACCAAAGGTGTAACAAGTGGTGGTGGTGTCCAAGGATGGAAACTATTCAGAGTGGATAGGATTACTAATTGGGAACCAGTTATGAAAGCCAATGGTAGACCAGACTTATTTGCGTTAGGAGATAGGTCGTCAGGATTTAACCCTAATGGGGATAAAAAGATGACGGGTGATATCAAAGTTGCTGACTTTAACAATTATGGATAATACAAGAATATGGAACAATTAACAGACGTACCTTTATCATTTTTAACTAAACTAAGTGAAAGCCGTGATGTAATGATTGCTGCTGACCAATTTGCTGCTGAGAAAGCAAAGAATGTTGGTACAGGTATGCGTAACGAACCATTAGCGCCACGTAATTCGAATTCAACCCAAACAATGGGTGACTCAGTTGCAGGGGCTAAACAAAAATATCAACCAGCACCAGATATTAACTATTTGGAAGAGTTGCCACCTCACATTAGAGAGCAACAAATGATGCAACCACAAACTCAAGCACCTAAACCAGCGATTGCAGGACCGATTACGGATGCATTAGTTGATAACTCTGGTATGCCAGATGCGGTTAAGAAAGCTATGAAGCAATTCCCAACGTCTACTGATGCCCCAGTGGTACCTCTTAGTGAGGATGCTATGAAGAATGTCAGAACTGACCTTATGGATTACGCAGGCACATCAGCAAAACCAGCATCAAAAGGGAGACCATTACAATCAAGACAACAATTGAACGAGCAGGTTCCAGCGCAAGCACCAAAGACGGTTAAAATGTCTGAAAATATGATTAGGGATATGGTACGGGATGAGATGATGACTATTATGACCAAGAATATTAGAGAGCAAGCAATCAAAGACACCATAACAACCTTAATGAAGGAAGGTATTATACCTAAAAAATAAGGTTAATATAGGTAACGAAGTATTAAAAGTGGGGCGAAAGCCCCTTTTTTTATGGATTAACTTTACTTATAACTTCAGTATCATTAGATTTACCACATAATTGATATCATGATAAAGAACCCATTAGGAAGAAAAGTTAAAGTTCTGGTCGTACCGAGCGACAGAACGGGAGTAAGTTACTAAGACTTTTAGTACGTTGGCACATATTTAATTAAAAACGTATTATGATTAGAGAGGTTAATAATAGATGGTATGGTAACTGGATTTGTAATAGTTGTAATACAGATATTGAGTGTTCAGCAAGTAGTGAATGGGCGTTAAAACGTAATTTAAAGAAAAAGAATATCTGTAAACCTTGTTCGTTAAAGTTACAAATAGGTGAGGGTAACCCATTTTATAATAAGCGACACACTGAAAAAACAAAAATAGCTATATCGATTAGTAAAAGTGGTCACACTAATAGTGCTCACATGTCAGAACCTAAATATCGCAAAATGTTTAGTGATATGAAAACTAAACTATGGGCTAGTGGTAAGATGGAAAACACACGACTCAAGTTGAGTGAATTAATGAAGAGCCGTATCAATAATGGGGAGATAAAGGGGTATAATAGGTCTAAAGCTGAGGATGAAATACTTAATTATTTGGGTAGTATCAATATTGAAGCCAATGGTAACCATATAGTGGAAGGTAAAATTTTTGATATTTACATTCCTGAATTTAACTTATTGATTGAATATAATGGTGATTATTGGCATTGTAACCCTAACAAATATTCCGAGACTTATGTAAATAAGAAAAAAAATAAGTCAGCTAAAGAAATTTGGGAATACGATAAGGATAAGCTTTACTTAGGAAAAAAAAATGGTTACCATTGTGAAGTAATATGGGAAACCGATTACAAGCAAAACGGTATAATGATAATAAAAGAAATAATAAATAGATATGATAGTAAACCCCTTAAATAGAAAAATTAAAGTTTTAGTAGTACCATCTGACCGCACTGGCGTCTCATATTTTCGCTCTACTAAACCCCATATTTCACTGGAAAAAAAATATCCAGATGATTTTCACGTAGAAATTGAATACGAACCAGACCTTAAATCAGACGAATGGTTAAAAGGGTTTGACTTAGTTCATTACCATAGAACGTTAGGTGATTATGACGGGATGGAGAAATTACTGGAACGGTTGGATGAGCTTAATATTCTTAGTTTCATGGATGTAGATGACCACTGGGCACCAGGAACACATCATCCAGCACATAAACTGATAATTCAGTCTAAGTTGGATAAGAAGATTGCCAGCAACCTTAAACACGCTAGAAATATTATCACAACTACCGACATCTTCGCTAAAGAGATGGATAGGATGAATGATAACATCTATGTTATCCCGAATGCTATCGACCCCAACGAAAAACAATACACACCAAAACCAATTGAATCCAAACGACTAAGAATCGGATGGTTGGGTGGTAGCTCCCACTTGGAAGACCTTAAATTATTGAAAGGTGTAGTACAAAAGGTAAAATCTGACGGGTTATTGGACAAAGTACAATTCGTGCTATGTGGTTACGACCTTAGAGGTAATGTGACTACAATCGATGAGAAAACTGGTCAGCAATCTCAGAGACCTATACAACCGCAAGAGAGTGTATGGTATGAGTATGAAAAGATATTCACGGATAACTTCAAGATTGTGAGTCCAGAATATAAGGATTTCCTTCATAAGTTTAAGGTTAATAGTGTCTATGAAAATGTTGATAATGAACCGTATAGAAGGGTTTGGACGAAGCCTATCACAAGCTACGCATCCAACTATAACCTATTTGATATTTCATTAGCTCCGTTGTACACGAATATGTTCAATAAGGTTAAGAGCCAATTGAAGGTGATTGAATCTGGTTTCCATAAGAAGGCTATTATTGCTCAGGATTTCGGTCCTTACACTATTGACCTAACGAATGCTAGAGAATATGGTGGTGGGTATAATGATGAGGCTAACGCTTTATTGGTGGATACGAACAAGAACCACAAACAATGGTACCAACACATCAAGTTCCTAATTCAGAACCCAGAAAAGGTTGAGCTATTGGCTAATAATCTATATGAGACTGTTAAGGATACATACAGCACTGATAGTACCTCAGATACAAGGCGAGAATTATACATGACTAAGTTAACAGAAGTAGTAGAAGCAATTAAAGAACCTGCATAATAGGGTTGATTTTCCCAAATAAAATGCGTATATTTGTTATAATAACAAACAAACAAAACAAACAACATGTTAACAGAAGAGAAAATCAAATCTAATGCCACCAAGTATTTTAATACTGGTGAAAAGTATGAGTTCATGACCGAAGAGTTAATGAACTTCTTAGGTGCCGACATCATAGCTGCACCCGCTACAACAAAACTGGATTCTTACAATGCGTTCAAAGGTGGTCTAATAGACCACACGCTTAGAACTACGTATTACGCTTGTAAGCTAAATGAAATACTACCAGAAGATATGCAACAACCATTAGCGTCTGTTGTAAAGGTAGCATGCTTATTCCAGATTGGTAAGACGTTTATGTTCCTTGAGAACACATCACAATGGCATAAAGATAAGTTAGGGCAAATGTATGAGTTCGCTAACGACCTTGTGGCGCTACACGTGGGTGAGCGTTCAATAAAGTATGCTGTGGATAACGGTGTTCGGTTTACGGACGATGAATACCAAGCTATTATCAACTACGATAAAACGGACGATGATAAACAAGCAAGGTTCCATACTAACACGTTAGGTATCATACTGAGCCAAGCCAGTGACCTAGCAATAATGGAAGAGAAGAAAAGATTATTGGAGTATGCCTGATAAAGAAAACAAAGACTATTTTAAGAAGTGGTTCGGAATGGGGGATGCCTCCATTCCAGACTACTTTAAAGATTTAGTTAAAGATGGTGTTGAATCGGAACCAGAACCATTCGATTTCGAAAAGTGGTACCAAATCAACGCACCACAGGTAACTGAGATACAAAAGATTTCAGTACCATTTAAGAACGAATCAGATAACACAGACCCACAGTATGAAACTGCTGGGTCTTCTGGCTTTGACCTACGTGCTAACTTAGTGGGTGAAGAAATTATAGAAGTAGGTGAGTTCAAAGTAATACCTACAGGTTTGTTTTTCGAAATCCCGACTGGGTTTGAAATTCAAGTAAGACCTAGAAGTGGATTAGCCGCTAAAAAAGGTGTAACCGTACTTAATACTCCTGGTACGATAGACGCTGATTATAGAGGTGAATTAAAGGTAATCCTTATCAATCATGGTAGGGAAGCGTTCCTTATCAACAATGGTGATAGAATTGCGCAAGGAGTTGTTGCTACGGTGACAGCATCCAATATAATAAAATTGAATCGTGTCGATGAAATAAATACCGAAACCGATAGAGGTGACGGTGGCTTCGGTTCAACAGGTCACCGATAGTTATTAAAATGGTTTAACCTTTTTCGCTTTATACCTATATTTACTACAAATGATTTGATATGAGTTATGGGCAATGGATAATACAAGAAAAGGAAACAACTGAAGAATTTGGTTATGTTGTTAGTGGTTTAACATACGGTAGTAAAAAACCAGTGGTATGTGTTTGTTCTGATTGTGGGGTGAAAGCTAACAAACGATTTAGGGAAGCCAAACGGAAACATATATGTAAATCAATTATAGACGGTAAAAAGAAATGTTTTAAGTGTAAACAACGCAAAGAGTTGTCGGAATTCTCTAAAAATAGAAGCACCTTCGATGGCTACCAAAAATGTTGTAAAGGGTGTTTTAGTAATTATGATTCGGTGAAACGTGGGTACAAAAAGAAATCCAAATTATTAAAAACTAGCTTAGAAGTTTATCTCAGGAATAAAACGTCAGGCTTGAAAAGGAAGTCGGAAAGAATGGGGTTAGAATTTAACCTACCTAAAACCTTTTTATACGAGACTTTACTTAAACAAAATCATAAATGTTATTATACTAATGTTGAGATTAAACATAACGAAGGATGCCACCAATTTGATAGTATAAGTGTTGAGCGATTAGACCCCATGTTAGGGTACACTAAAAATAATGTGGTATTAGCGTCATACGCTATAAATTCGTTTAAAGGTATGATGAATGAATTAGAATTTAAACTTTACTTAGACTTAATAATACCTAAATTAGTAGAGTATAAGAATAATAATAAAGTTAAATAAGAACGCTATGAGAAAAGTAGTATTAATGGGATATCTGGATAACGCACTAGAATTTATTGGGTTGCAGAGAATACCAAAAGGTGATGAAGAAACACCTAGATTAAGGAGATTTCGAGAATTGAGTAGAGATTATCCAAAGAAGGTAAATATATCTGACTTTTATAATAAGATGGTAGGTAACACCTACGGTTATGAAAAAGTTGGGGAAAAGGATATTGAACGTTCCAACCTACCTATTAGAGTTAAAGTAAGTCTATTAGACGAATTTGTGGAAGATGAGTTACGATAGTAGGGAAGATACACTACTCCATATTAAGAGGGTGGCAGAATTATTAGGCGAAGCGTCAATCGAATTGATGAGACGAGCTAACCTTCATGATAACTCCAAACTGGAAGCCCCAGAGAAGGAATTATTCGATGAGTACACACCTAAGCTTAAAGATAGTACATATGGTAGTGATGAGTATAAAGAGTTCTTAAATGAGCTTAAAGTAGCTCTAAACCACCATTACGAGAATAATAGTCACCACCCAGAACACTATGAAAATGGTCTAAATGGTTTTGACCTATTCGACTTAATGGAAATGTTCTTTGATTGGAAAGCTGCCACAGAGCGACATACTGATGGTAACATTTTCAAATCAATTGAAATAAACAAAGAGCGTTTTAAAATGTCAGACCAAGTGTGTGATATAATGAGTAATACCGCAACTCGTTTGGGGTACAAATAAAAGAAATATGATTACAATAGTATGTTCCAGTAAAGAACCTTCAGACGAGTTTAGAACTCATCTGTTAAAGACCTGTGGTCTGGGAAATAAGAACGTAGAGATACTTCATTATGAAAATAAGGGTAAGTATTCTCTGACTGAATTATATAACAAAGCTTTGAAAGAAGCTAAGAATGACGTTATAACGTTCTTACATGATGATATCAATATCGATACCAAGCAGTGGGGTAAAAAAGTGATTAAACACTTTAACGCCAATGAAGAGTATGGTATTATTGGTGTGGCTGGAACTAAGCTAATAACTGACTCTGGACGTTGGTGGGATGACCCAAGTAAAATGTATGGTCGAGTATCACACACGCACGAAGGTAGAACATGGATGTCCAAATATAGTGATGACCTTGGTACTCGATTAGAATCGGTGGTTCTGGTCGATGGGGTTTTCTTTTCCGTCCGTAGGGATAGGTTAAAGAAGAAGTTCGATAAGAAGGTGGACGGGTTCCACTTCTACGATGTTACATTCTGTTTGGATAATTACCTGAAAGGGCTTAAAATAGGTGTTCACACCAACATTAAAATCACTCACCAATCAATAGGTCAAACTGATGATAAGTGGGAAGAGAAGCGTGTGATGGTAACCGAAAGATACGCCAAACATTTCCCAATCAAAAACGATAGGGTATTTGATAAACATACCAGATTGAAAATATTAATCGGGTGCCTTAACTTCAACGGTTATACTGGTTCGGAACTTTATGTGTTCGAATTAGCTAAATCCCTGATTAAGAAAGGGCACTCCGTGACTGTGGTATCCAATATTGGAGAACCATTGGCTCAGAAGGCTAAAAAGTTGGGTATTAAGTTGTTCAGTATCAATGAACCACCAACATTCAAATTGGGTGATGGTCTATGGCAACTACCTACGCAAGATGGTAGCATGGTAGCATCAAACCCTAAGACGTTATACAAGGTTGCGGTGGCTGATTTCGATATCATGCACTTGAACCATACACCAATCGCTAGTAGATTATTGGAACTATACCCAGAGATACCAGCGATATCTTCCATTCATTCGGAAGTTATTGACTTGGAGAAGCCTGTGATATCTGATAGGATAATCAAATACATAGCCATTAGACCAGAGATTAAGGACTATTTGGTAAACAGCTTCAATATTCCAGAGGAAAAGATTGATGTTGTGTATAACCCTATTGACAATACTCGCTTCAATACTGACTACAATTTTGATAGGAAGAGTGATAGTAAGAGAGTTGTATTTGTTGGTACCATGGATTACTTGAGGCGCAATGCTATTGAGGACTTGGTTGAGACCACCAAGTCAGAGGGTAACCACTTGATATTGGTTGGTAATAATAGTGATACGTATCTTGAGGGTATTTTGAAGGATAATGAGCATATCACGTACTATCCAGCAACACCAAACGTAGAGAAGATTGTGAAACAATGTGATGAGACTGCTGGTATATTGTTAGGTAGAACGACTATTGAAGGTTGGTTATGTGGTAAGGGTGGTTGGATATATGATGTTGATTCTGGTGGTAATATCATTGGTAAGGAATTCCATGAGGTACCAGAGGACGTAGATAAATTCAGAGCAGATAACGTAGTAGTAGAAGTCCTGAAAGAGTATGAAGATGTATTGAGGTAATGTTCTCATGGTTGAAGAATATTGGGAGACGGATTGCCACATACTTGATGTTGGCATTATATAACACGGAGAAGTCATCTTTAGGTCAACAGGGAAGCTATATGGGTGAAGATATGGCTCATTTCCAAAGTATTAATCAAGGTACCATGTTGGATGACCTTCTACAAGGTAGGGTAACGCAAGAAGTCCAAACCTTACGATGGAGAATGTATAAAGTGTTAGCTGCAAGCGCTAATATCAGAACCGTACATAAGATTGATTCTGATGGTAAGATTACCTATACGACCACATCGGTGAATAAAGCCAGTGAACTTAGAAAGGTACAATTGGACGCATTCGATGATTTCGCTGTGGAAATGGTTATAGATAATAGACCAAGAGCGAAAGAAGCTCACGAAGCATTTGATGGGAATCAAATAGGGGAAAGTGATAAGTCTGGTAACGAGCTTGACGAAGGTATTGATGGTAACCCCAATAAGGACGTTACCAATAGTAAGGTTGTGGGTGAAATATCATCGGATAAGTATTTCTCTTTGATAAAATCAAACTTCAAGCTCAAGATTGGTAGAACGCACCCACCCAAATTCAAGTTAGAAGAATACACCAAGAAACTAAACGTAAGGAGTATTGACCATAAGGTTAAGTTATTGGAGTTCTGTGTGAGTAAATACCCTAAAGAGTACGATAGGCGTAGTGATGTATTCATTAAGAATGTTTTGAAGATTGACGATAACCCAAGGATTTCCAGTGTTATCGATTTCGATGAGGTATCATTCACCACCTATAACGACATAGGGGTTCACAACAATAAGCTTTACATTTACGATAATTTAGCTTATGATAAGACTGTTGAGTTCAATGGTTATTACATTATTAAAATGACGGCTACTGTGGTTACGGATGGTGAGGACCTTACGGAACAATACAGGATGGCTGATTTAGATGAACGATATGAAAATAAAGAACAAAGAGATGAAAATAGTAGTAGCAGTTACGTTATACAATTCTAGTGATATAATAGAGCGAACCCTAGGTTCAATAATGTCCCAATCATATGAAAATTTCGTATGTTATATAACGGATGATTTATCTACTGATGGTGCGCCTGACGTAGCTGAAGAATTCATCGAAGATGACGATAGATTCATACTGATTAGGAACGAGAAAAAGCTCTACCAAGGTGGTAATTATGACCTGATATGTAGAGATATGGAAGGTATTGATGATGAGGATATCTTAGTGGAAGTGGATGGTGATGATTGGTTGCCAGATAGACATGTGTTCCAACGAGTGATAGACAATTATAACAGTGGTGATATTTGGATTACTAATGGTTCCTTTAGATATAAGGATGGTAGAGCTGGTTTTTCAGCAGCAATATCAGACTTCAATGATGTTAGGAATAAGTCATTCGTTGCTAGCCACCTAAGAACGTGGAAGATGTTCCTATGGAGAGCTATCAAACGTAAGGATTTAAAAACCCCAGACGGTAACTATTGGGAGACGACTGGCGACCTATCGTTCATGTTCCCAATGCTGGAAATGGCGGGTGAAGAACATTATCTGTACTCACCCGAAATAAATTACGTCTATAATGATGGTAACCCATTGAATGACCATAAGTTACATATGCCAAAGGTTCATAAGTACACACAATACGCTAAAACCTTGAAAAGGTATGATAGGTTAGTTAGATAATGGGAAACCCAAGAGAGATATTAAATAAATGGTTTGAGGACGAAGGTGGTACCACACATAGAGTGTTATACGACTTAGACGCTGACTCAATAGTATTTGATGTTGGTGGTTACAATGGTGATTTTGCCGCCAAAATCTATAACAAATATGAGTCTACGGTTCACATATTTGAACCTGTAAGACCGTTTCATAAAAAAATAGAGGATAGGTTTAGTGAAAACGATAAAATCATCCCACATATGTTTGGTTTATCCGATAGGAACGCTGAAGACACTATATTCCTGAATAAGGATGCATCTTCTATGTTCGTAGGTGAGGTTCCTATTACCATACAACTAAGGGGTTTAGCTGATGTCATCAATGAAAACGACATAGACTTCATCGACCTGATAAAGATTAATATTGAGGGTGGTGAGTTTGACTTATTAGATGATATTATCACCAAAGGGTTACAAACTAAGTTAGGTAACATACAAGTCCAATTCCATAGATTCATACCTAATTGTGTTGAGCGTAGGGATAAGATAAGAGAGGTACTACAAAAGACCCATAAACTAACGTATGATTACCCATTCGTGTGGGAGAACTGGCAATTAAAGTGAAATGATAAGTACGTATTTACAGGGTGGTTTAGGTAATTACATGTTCCAAATTGCTGCTGCTCAAGCCTTGGCTTGGGACTTAGGGGTAGATGCTGGGTTTGATTTTAATAGAGCCGCACAGGGTCACGGACACATTACTAGCTACCGAAATAACATCTTTAGTGGGGTTAAGGATGTGACAGAACTTACTGGTAGACCCACTACCACATACACAGAACCAAACTTCGCCTATACTGACCTACCAAAAGTGGACAATATCCTACTATGGGGTTACTTCCAATCGGAGAAGTATTTCAAACACCATCGGGGTGAACTATTAAATCTTTTCGCATTACCAAATGAAACCCTACATTCATTATTCGTCAAATACGAGCACCTATTCAACCTAAACGTGGTATCATGCTCAGTTCATGTAAGAAGAGGTGATTACTTAAACCTACAAGAACATCACCCAGTATTGAATATGCAATATTATGAGGCTGCAATGAAAAAGGTGCAAGCTGATAAGTATTTGATTTTCTCGGACGATATTGAGTGGTGTAAGGAAAACTTCATAGGTGACCAGTTTGTGTTTATGGAAGGTGAACCAGATTACATTGACATGTATCTAATGTCCCTTTGTTATCACAACATCATAGGTAACTCAAGTTTCTCTTGGTGGGGTGCTTGGTTAAACAAACTAGATGAGAAGAAGGTTGTAGCGCCTAAGAAATGGTTCGGACCTGCAAAGAGTGGTATAATAACAAAAGATATGATTCCAGAAGAATGGTTAAGAATAGATTAAAAATCATAGATACTAATTTCGCTCACGCCAAGTATAGTACCGACTTTCAAGAATCAAAATATATCGATTGGTATCGTAATAATGAACCAAGTGATGTTACATTTATGACTGATAATTCGTTATATGGTGTGGATAACGTTAAGGGTGTTAAGATAGGTTGGTTAATGGAACCAAGAGCCATATTCCCACGCAATTATGAATGGATGAAGGATAACCACCATAGGTTCGATACGGTCTTAACCTACGATAAGAATTTACTATCCATTTCAGATAACATTAAATTCTCACCTCATTGTGGTTGTTGGATTAATGAGGCTGACCAAAAGGTTTACCAGAAGAGCAAGCTACTTTCAATAGTGGCATCAGCTAAGAGACAAACCACGGGTCATAAGTTAAGACATGAGACGATTAAACTCTCCAAGGATAATGGTATCCCATTAGATGTTTACGGTAGAGGATACAACCCAGTAAACTATAAATTAACCACACTCAAAGATTACGCTTTTTCGGTAGTTATTGAGAACTCAAAATCAGATTATTACTTCACGGAAAAGTTGATGGATTCATTCGTAACTGGTACGGTTCCTATATACTGGGGGTGTCCATCCATAGGGGACTTCTTTAATACTGATGGGATGATAATAATTGATGATGTGAACACTTTACTTAATAAATTAGAATCTCTATCTTTAGAAGGTTATAAGTCCATGTTACCAGCGATTGAGGATAACTTCAACAGAGCTAAGGAGTTTTTGATAGCTGAAGACTGGATATACGAAAAATATTTACACAAAGGATGAATTATTTATTATCATACCCCAGAAGCGGGAACACTTGGTTAAGATATGCGTTAGAGGTTTTAACTGGTAAAAGGAGTATCGGATACCTGAACTCAAATGATTTCGACAAATCAATTTTATTAGAAAATAGGACTAAAGAAATCTTCATGATTAAGCGTCACGATACTAAGGATATCGAGAACGTCAAGAATAATAAGGTAATACTCTTATTACGAGATTATAATGATGTCCTAGTTAGGCATAAGGGTGGTAAATTCACAATTAAGGATGACCACAATAGTAATACTGAGGTTGGATATCTTAAACTTATCGATTTTTGTGAAGGGTTTGTGGGTGATAAGTTGGTAATATATTATGAAGACCTACTAACTGACCTAGAGAGTCAATTAACCAAATGTAATGAGTTTCTAGAATTAGATGTTCCAGAATCCGATATAACTAACTTCATGAGTAATTTGGCTACGCATAAACAAAAATCGATAAACAGATATGGTAACTCCGTAACCAAAGGTAATGTAAATATTAAGCATTCTAGAATATTCACTGATAGTGAGATTTTAGAAAATGTGGAGTGGTTGAAAACTAATAAAGGTGTTATTTTTGATAAATATTTGAAACGATATGAAAGATAATTACGGTGTAGTGTATTATAGTTTTGGTAACAAGTTTCCTAATGATTTGGAACGGTCAGTAGCATCTATTAGGAAGCATAATGAGGGTATTAAAATTGCGTGGATAACAGAAACACCCAACCACCCAAAGAAAGCTTTATTTGATGTAGTGATAAAATCCGTATCTAAGAAGAGATTCGGGTGGCACAGAAGAACGGAATCATTAGTATTATCACCATTCGATATCACACTCCATTTAGATAGTGATACCGTGGTTAATGGGGATTTAACTTACGGCTTCGAAAAGGCTGATAAGTTCGGTTTGGCTATATGTCACGCCCCCGCTTATTACTCAAAACAATTTTTTAAAACCACATCACACGATAGTATAACCCCAATCAATGATAAACAACCTGTTTATAATTGTGGGATGTTCTTCTACAAAAAAGGTGAGTTAACTGGGGAACTGTTTAAAGAGTGGTCTAAATATAATGATAAATGTGTCACGATGCAAGACCAATGTGGGTTTTCCAATGCTGTTGAAGGTTTAGGTATTAATCCGTATGTCTTAACCAAATCTTGGAATTTTAGGGGTGGTCTACATACTGAGGGTCATGGTCCTATAACCATATGGCACTCACATAATAACATACCAACCAATAAAGCAAATAATGAAGGGTTTTTTAAAATATAAACAAAATGGATTCGAATAAAGGAAGTGATGGTGGGCATTGGTCAAAAGATGCACATTTAAGAATGAACGGGGCACATACATTTAATAATGGTATTTGTGGGTGGATAATGAATAACCTAAAACCTACCAGCGTACTTGAGTTTGGTTGTGGTCTTGGGTTCTACTCTAACTACTTCTCATCAAAGGGTGCTGCTACGGTACATGCCATTGAGCCAGAGAAGATGGATAGTCGGATGTTTAGTGAAGAACGTGATTGTATACAATTCGAATTCGATATAACTAAAGACGATATCCCAGAGAAGATTAATAACAGGGAATACGATTTGGTATTCAGTATGGAAGTGATGGAACACATTGATAGAAAGTATCATGATGATATATTCGACTTCCTATGTGAAAAGTCGAATAAGTTCATCGTATTCTCTGCGGCTAGAATGGGTCAATTCGGTCATGGGCATATAGCATGTAGGAACCAAGAAGATTGGAGAAGTGAATTCCCAAAACGTGGGTTTAAATTTAACCCAGAAATGACGGAAAAGATACGAAAGGCGTCAAATGAAATTAACGTGAACCATAAAAGAAATGTTCAAGTGTTTGAAAAAATAAAGCTAGATTAAAATGGGTAAGACGTTAGAGGAAATAATAAAAAGTAGACCAGATAAAAGGGTAAATGGTGGGGCTAGTTGTGTGTGGAAATTAAAACATCTATATGCGATTTGTGATAAGTTGAAACCAAGTTTAATCATAGAATCTGGAAGTTTTACGGGTAACAGTTTATGGTTATTTAAACAACAGAACCCTGATAGTGAACTACATTCATACGAAATTAACTACGCTGGCTTGAATTGGCGGGATAAGTCAATAGGTTACCATAATTATGATATCCAAAGAGATATTGATAAGTATTCACCAAAGGCTAACGATTTAATTTATTTCGATGACCACATCAATCAAGAGAAAAGACTTAAGTGGGCATACAAGGTTGGGTTTAAACATGTTATGTTCGATGATAATGTACCTACCGACAAGCTACACCATTTCGGTATGCCAGCAACCCCAACGATTTCGATGTTGGATGAGGCTGGTAAAATTCCAGATTACGTAGAATCGTTTGAAATTTTACCGTATGATGGGTCTAACCCAGAGGGTAGAAATGGTGGGGAAAATTATCTAACATATTTGAAGATTAAATGAGTAAAAAAGTAGCACTAATAACGGGGATAAATGGTCAGGACGGAAGTTATCTGGCTGAATTACTATTGGAGAAGGGATACCAAGTATGGGGAGTCGTTAAACGAAACTCTGTATCTGAGAATCAAACCAGTAGGATTGACCACATTATGGATAAGCTACACTTGGAATATGGTGATATGACTGATATGGCATCATTAATCAAAGTGTTAGCCAAAGCCAAACCAGATGAGATTTATAATTTGGCTGCGCAGTCTCACGTTAGGATAAGCTTCGACCAGCCAGTTTATACAGCACAAGCCACAGGATTAGGTGTTCTGAACCTCTTAGAGGCTATCAGGATAGCTTGTCCAGACGCTAAGATGTATCAAGCCTCATCAAGTGAGATGTTCGGTAATAATATAGATGCTGATGGGTTCCAGAGGGAAAGAACACCACTTAACCCAGTAAGCCCTTACGGGTGCGCTAAGGTGTACGCATATAACATCTGTAGGAACTACAGAAACTCATACGGAATGTTCGTTTCAAACGGTATCTTATTCAACCATGAATCACCAAGGCGTGGTATAAACTTCGTAACCAATAAGGTTGTGAAGATTGCGGTTGAGATTAGTCTGGGTATGACTGACAAATTAACATTAGGTAATCTAGAAGCTACCAGAGATTGGGGACACGCTAAGGATTATGTTAAAGCCATGTGGTTAATGTTACAACAGGATGAGCCAGATGATTTTGTATGTGCTACGGGTATATCCCATTCGGTATTAGACCTTGTGGTATATGTATTCGAAAAATTAGGATTAGATTATAACGACTACTTAGAATGTGACCCCAAATTCTTACGACCAGAAGAATTAACTCACCTTAAAGGTGATTCTATTAAAGCCAAGGAAAAATTGGGTTGGATACACGAATACGACTTTGAAAGTATGTTGGATGAGATGATTGATTATTGGATAGACTATTATGGGTAGATTATTAGTAACAGGTTCTAACGGACTAATTGGGTCACAATTTAAAGGTGACGATATTGTAAAGGTGACATCCAAATGTGACTTAAGAAGGTGGGAATTCGCTGATGTTGTAGTGTATAACTACGCTTTAAATATGGTGGATGAAGAACCAATAGATAGAATAGTACATTGTGCTGCCAAGGTTGGTGGTGTGGGTTACAATATGACCCATAAGGGTGAATTCTTCTATGATAATATCATGATTAACACCAACACCATAGAAGCGGCAAGGATACATGGGATTAAGAACATGGTGGTATTCCTATCAACGTGTATATTCCCAGATGACGTGGAATACCCACTTACTGAGGATAAGATTCATTTAGGTCCTCCACATTACTCCAACGATGCATACGCATACGCTAAGAGAATGGCAGAGGTACAGGTACGTGCGTACAGGGAGCAATACGGGTTGAACTATAAATGTGTTATACCTACCAACGTATACGGAATCAATGATAACTTCAACTTAGAGAGTTCTCATGTGGTTCCAGCTTTGATACATAAATGTTACTTAGCTAAACGTGATGGTACACCATTTGAGGTGTGGGGTTCAGGTAAACCATTGAGAGAGTTCATATACAACAAGGATGTGGCTAAACTAACGGAGTGGATATTGGATAATTATGAAGGTGAGGAACCAATAATCCTATCAACATCGGAAGAGGTGTCGATAAAGGATGTGGTTATGATGATTGTAGAGTTAATGGAATTTGAGGGTGAGGTTAAATGGTTGGAAGAGAATCCTGATGGGCAGTTTAGAAAACCTACGGATAATAGTAAATTAATGAGTTTAGTACCTGACTTCGAATTCACACCATTATATGATGGGTTGAAGGAGACCATTGACTGGTTTAATGAAAAGTACCCTAACGTCAGACTTTAAGGTTCTGACGAATATTTATAGAAAAAAGTTATAATGAATGGCTAAGACAAACGGAAAGAGTGCAAGGAATGTGGAGTATAAGGAAAGCGAATTTGGGTCAATAGTAAACAAACTATTACCTTCGAGATTCAGACTAAAATGTAAAAATCTAGCGCAGAAGGAATTCTCAAGATTAATAACCGATAAGGAAATCATAGTAGCGGCAGGACCTGCTGGAACTGGAAAGTCATACGTATCTATCGCCAGAGCTATTGAATTATTACAGAATAGTAGTAACTCCTATAAAAAAATAATCATATCAAAACCAGCCGTGGATGCAGAAGAGAAACTTGGGTTTACTCCTGGAACGATACGAGAGAAATTGGAACCATATTTGGCTTCATCTCTGGATATTGTGGATAAGATTATGGGTAAAGCTAACCGTAAGAAGTTGGAAGAGAATGATTACCTATGGATACAAGCGTTAGGTTTCATCAGGGGTAAGACTTTGGACAATTCAATTATCATTATCGAAGAGGCTCAAAACCTTTCACCAAGCCAATGTAAAACTATCTTAAGTAGGATTGGGTATAACAGTAAGATGATTATCTCTGGTGACTTAGACCAATCAGATAGATACAATGATGTTAGACAAAGTGGGTTATATGACCTATTCGCCAGACACCGTAAATTAGATGAAGTTGGGTTCTACGAATTCAAACATTCAGACATCGTAAGAAACCCACTTATCGGTAAGTTATTGAATAACTACCCTAAGCAAGAGATTCCAGACCTATCCGATATTAAACCTAAAGAGGTTAAAACCCCTGTTAGACCTCAAATTAGGGTTATTCCAGAAGGGTCTCCACCTACACCACCTGAACCTAGAATTATAAAGCAAGAAGGGTTATTTTCAGGGGTGAGAAACTTTTTTTCAGAAAAATTTACTTGGTAACTTTACTTTAGGTGTTTTCCTACCTATTCTTGTTATATGAAGATAGGAATAACACTAGACGAAGTAATAAGAGACTTCATGGGTCACCTGACCTATACGTTAGATAAGTATAGAGGGAGAACCCACGACATTTCATTTAGTACGGTCACAGAATTCGATTTGGTAAGATATTTCGAGTTTGACTCGAAACAGGAAATGTATCAAATGTTCTATGAGGAATCATCATTAGAACTGTTTGGTCATCCAGACCATTTACACGATAACATTATGAGTACGCTAAACATATTCAATATGGATATGGTTGACGAAGAGGAAGGTGTTGAGGTTATGATAATTAGTAGGGCTGTGGGTAGAGCGATACCAGCGACCCTTTTCTTTTTGTCCAAACTGGAATGCGAGATACCTGAAATCAAATTCGTCAACGAGTATGAAGATATGTGGGATTATGTGGACGTGCTGGTAACGGCAAACCCAATAGCCATGAACTCAAAGCCAGAAGGTAAGGTTAGCGTTAAAATTGACGCATCATATAATCATGACACGGTAGCGGATTTTGCCTATCCAACATTAATGGATTTTATTGAAACTACTGATGTTCACGACAAAATTTTTAATAGCGTAGAAATATGAAATATAGATACATAGTAGATTTTGATAAGGTTAACGCCTTGGTAACGATACCACCAATTGAAGGTAAACTAACGGAGACTGAGACTACCACCACTGACGATAAAAATACGGTTGTGGTAACCAGAGAATTTGAACGGGCAGCAACACTGGACGGAACCAAATACGAAATGATTAACAAGTTATTGGACATCTTATTATTGTCTGAGGCAAAGGTCGCTAATAACGTAGAAACTATGTTAGATGATACGTATTTCGGCTATAAATTGGCTTTCGAGACATTGGAAGACTTAGGAATAATTAAATATATTGAAGATTAAATATGGAAAATCAAGAACAACCAAAAGAAGAATTCGCACAAGGGCAATCATTAGATGACATTCTAAAGGACCTTAAGAACAAAGAAAGTAATTTTTACTTCTTTACGCTAGACACCAAAGGTAACCCAACTGCTGGTGTGGCTAACATTTACGAACACGTTAAAGTGTTGAATGAACTGGGCTATAAAGCTCACATCATCCACGAGCATGATGATTATAAACTAAGACGTGGGGAAGACGGGTCTATGGGTCTGGTTGATTGGTTAGGTGAAGAGTATGGCGAACTAAGCCACATCTCAATCCAGAATCAAAAACTACAGATTAAGCCAAGTGACTTTATCCTTATCCCAGAGATTTTTGCCAACATCATGGAACAAGTAAAAGCATTCCCATGTAAGAAGGTGGTATTCAGTCAAAGCCCATCATACCTATTGGAATTGTTACCATTAGGTAAAAGGTGGAACAGTGAGTTTGGATTCAACGATGCTATCACTACAAGTGCTAGACAAGGTGAATACCTTAAATCATTATTCCCATCACTTAATACGATGGTAGTACCTGTGAGTATTCCAGAATACTTCAAGCCTAGCGATAAGCCTAAGAAGCCTATGGTTAGTATCTTATGTAGGGATAACGGACAAGCGGCTAAGATTGCCAAAGCTTTCTATCTGCAATACCCAATTTATAAGTGGGTGACCTTCCGAGAAATGAGAGGTTTATCTCGTAAAGCGTTTGCTGAAGAGTTAGGTACATCTTGTTTAGCGGTATGGATTGATGATACTGCTGGGTTCGGTACCTTCCCATTGGAAGCGTTCGAATCTGATACACCAGTAATCGGTAAGATGCCAGAATTCATCCCAGAGTGGATGGAAACTAGAGATGCTGATAACAACCCAACCATTAAGAACAACGGTGTTTGGACTAACACGCAACATGCGATGCCAGAGATGATTGCAACGTATTTGAAGTTGTGGTTAGAAGATAACGTACCTTCTGAAATATTGGAAAATATGGAAACCAGTAAAGGTGTGTATACTCCTGAAGCTCAGAGACTTAAGATTGAAGAGGTTTATGGTAAGTTAGTGGAGAATAGAATTGGGGAGATTTCTACTCTACAAGAAAATAATAAGAAAGCTGCTACTCAAGCCGCTAATGACTAAAAACGAATAAAATGAGTAAAGAGAAAACAAAGAGTAATATTACAGTTGTCTTACCAGTACATGAATTGACTGATGAGACAAGGGAAATGTTCGATGTAGCGTTTGAGAGTATTGTGAGACAACAAACTCAACCTGATGCGGTACTAATTGTAACACCAAAGGGTAGTGATGTAGCTAAAGAACTTAAGAAGAAGAAATTCACAAAGGATTTTCCAGTTACGGTATTAGAGAATGATGGTGAAACTGATTTCTGTACTCAAGTTAACTTCGGAATTGAAGCGGTTGAAACGGAATGGTTCTCAATCTTGGAATACGATGATGAATACGCCAATATCTGGTTCAAGAATGCGATAACGTATATTGAGGCTTATCCAGAGGTGGGTATCTTTATGCCTATGATTGCAGATGTTGCCATAGATGTGAAGGACAAGACTAAGATGAACTATATCGGTGGTACCAACGAAGCTGTGTGGGCTAACCAATTCTCTGATGAGATGGGTATCTTAGACACGGACGCTTTACTAAGGTATCAGAACTTTAATACTGATGGTATTGTGATGAAGAAAGAGGTGGTCGATGATTTTGGTGGCTTCAAACCTTCAATCAAATTGACCTTCATTTATGAGTTCCTATTAAGGATGACTCACAGTGGTATTAAGACGATGGTTATACCAAGAATCGGATACAAACATGTTAACCTAAGAGAAGGTTCGTTATTCCATACCTATAGGAAAGAGATGGATGATGTTGAATCGCGTTGGTGGATGCAGAAAGCTAAGAAAGAATATTTCTGGAGTGAAGATAGAAAGATAACATACGAGAAAACAACTGACTAATGGCTAAGAGAGGACGGAAAAGGAAAAAAGACCCTTATTTCGGACCTGAACAAGAAGAAGCTGTTAAACTATATGTTGCATGCGATGACCAAATGGAACGGACTCGTATTTACAACGCACATCTCAGAGAGCCTCTGAACAAAATGGTGGAATACATCATTAAAACGTACAAGCTCTATCGGAAAGGTCTAACATTCGAACAACAGCACATGGATGCGCTGGGAGACGTAATGATGAAGGCAGATAAATTTGACGGTGGTAGAAACAAAAAAGCTTATTCTTATTATGGTACGATTATAAAACGGTATGTTCTGGGGCAAGTCCAGAATGAAGATAAGAATATGAAGAAATACGCATCGTTTGATGATGTGAGTTCATATCTGGAGACCCAAGATGATTACCAGTACGAGATTAAGAACCATGACGATTTCACCGTGGATAAATTCATGGTGAAACTGATACAGGAGATTAAAGTTGAATTGGAAGAGGGTGAGAATACTGGGAAGAAGAAACTAAATGAGAATGAACGTCTGGTCGGTCACGCATTGATTGATATCTTGGATAACTGGGAAGAAGTTCTCTCCCATGTGAGTACGGGTAGTAAATACAATAAAATAGCAATCCTTGAGACCATGAGAAACCATACTGGTCTAACAACTAAAGATATTAGACTGGCGATGAAACGCTTCAAGGGGTTATACGATATACTGAAAATAAAGGGCTTAGACGAAGGGATATACTAAAAATTGTAATTTCTTTGATATTTATTAGTATAACACAAACTAAAAACTTAGAAATTTTGCCAAGAAGAAAAAAACAAGTAGTTAAAGTAAACAACCTATTGAGCCTTGAAGGGGTTCTCCAAGAAGTATACAACGAAGCCTGTGGTAACATCAAGTCAGCCCAAGAAGGTATTAATAATATCACAACTGCGGCAGAACCAGAAGATGTGGACGACCACGCTAAGGTAGCTAAAGCTAAAATAGATTTCCTTAAAACCAAGACGGATAATGTTAAGGTTAAAATGGAAGTGGCTAAACTACAAAACGATAGCCTTAAACATGCTGGTGACCTTAAAGCGGAGTTGAATGACCCTGCTGACAGTAAAGTAAGTAATGAAGCTCTCTCAAGTATTCGAGAAATGATTATGGAGAAAGCTAAGGCTGAAGATAAAGAAGCGGATACTGAGGACTAATGGCAATAGTAGACCAAAAAGAAAAGGTTTTTGGAGGTATTGGCGCATTACGAACACTCACCAATGATTTTCCAGAACTAAAACTAAACAATTCGATACCATCGATTAATAACGATGGTAACGTACAGGACTTCCTTGTTGACCTACTTAAATCATTAGTGGGCTACGAAGAGGTTAGAGACACTTTGGTCGATATTCTGGTGTATGCCACCTCAGAAGCCGAGATAGTCGTTAAGGACGCCTTAAAAGTGGAATTAAAGAGTCTTGTAGCCTGTGGGGTTGACCCAAGTCTACCAACATGGTTTACTACTAACGGAATTGAGATACCTGTTAAGAAAATAGATTTCCTGAGTATCATGAAAATAAACCCAGTTACACAAGCTGGTGGTCTGATGTTCAACGATATACCATCTACATTTACATCTACGGATTATAACACGTACCTATACTATACGATACAGGATGAAACGGTTACCCATACATGGTCTGACCCGAACACTGGTGAAAACTTATTAGATGCCACCTTTAGTCAGAATGCGTTGACCGAACCTAACTCAATCGTATTCAGACCAGACCCCAATATAGGTAACCTTACCGACCTTAATAACAAGTTTGTTGATAGTCTTAGTTTATTCGCTTCTGAAGACCTGATAGTTAATATCATTGATAGTTTATTCGGTACCATAGCGGTTCAAGGAAACGTTAATAAATCAGAATCAGAATTAGAGATGGAAGGTAAATTGGATTCCATCATAAGCTGTATAATAAACGCTGATGAGGATAGTGTAATAGATAATTCATTTTTCGAATTCTCAAACCCTCAAATACAAAACATAAAGGAAGCGGCAACCAACAGGAGAAAGGGTGTTAGACAGCTTAAAACATGTGGTGACGTGGACGTTAGTATGCCTATCGAATACCTTACCGATATGAAAGAAGAGTTAACGGTTATACCACCACCATCCATGATTGATAAGCGTGAGATAATAAGTACCAGTATTAATAGTATGGCACTGGAAACAGCTAACCAAGGGGCTAGTGACCCTGTGGATGAATACTCAGTTGAACTTAGCTTCATTGGTCTAATGTTTGGTAAAATAATTAAGTCAATCGTAAGTTCAATTCTAAGCCCTAAAGTTATAGTAGTGTTTTTAATCAACTACATGGTAGTATATGGTCAAAACAATGACTACTTAGACCCAGTAGATTTCTTAAGTAAGAATAAAACCCTACTGGAGAATTTAGTAAAACGTATTCGTGACCTAATTATAAAAGCCCTATTGGATAAGGTACTTAAATACATTATGAGATTAGTCGCAGCCAACGCTGTAGAGATGGCGAAAGAATTAGCTTCATCGCAATTAGCAATGATATTAAGTCTTGTGGGTGTTCCACAAGACGTTATACGAATGATAAGAGAAAATAGTCAAATATAAATAACCATGGCACAAGAATGTAGAAGTACACAAAAAATTGGAGTCCCTAAAAGTAAGGGTAAATTCAGTTCGATGAGTAATATACTTAAGATTTTATTAAGTGTATTCTCAATGATGAAAGCACCAGCAGTAACATTACCACCACCATTAATCATGATTGGTAGTAAGATGCGTCCTGGACTTTCAGCACGAGATATATCCGCAAGAGTTATATCAAGATTCTCTGAGGCAGATGCTGTCGGGGGTGAAATATTCCAAGGTGGTGATAATGTTATGACTGCATTGGAAGTAATAAGAATGGAAGAAGTTGTTAACGCAATACAGACGGAAATGAAGATTTCAAATGTGATTGACCCTGGAAGTATTCTGGTTCAAACCAACGGTGTTGGGTATGCAGGGTGGCCCGTCACCAGCGTTGGAACAAACCCAGTTATGGTAAGTAGCGCTGGAGTAGCACAATAATAGATATGTTAGAAGATAAACCAACAAACGACCTGAAGATGGAACAAATGTCTTTGGAGAACGAATATCAAGCACTTAAAGATAAGATGCTTAAGGAATGTGATAAACTGGATGAGCTTGCTGCTCGTTACGGTAAAATCAAACGAATATTAACAAGTAGAAATGGATAACGGTAAGTTTTCATATGGTAAGTCAAGCGAATTCAATAAGCAATTCAATGACATGGGTATACAAATAGGTGTCGTTAAAGTAGTTGGTACCGTAACCCCTAATGTTGATGACAATATTAAGCGTAAAAGTGATGAGAGGTTTAATGCTGACCCCACGATTATTCGTTGTAATGTTCCTGGAGCTAATTGGGATAAAGATGTACAAGAAAGTGACTTAACAAACTGTTTTCCGTTAATGCCCAGTCACCTTAATGTGGTACCAAAGGTTGGTGAGGCGGTGTTCATTTTCACGTTTGATAATGGGACTAAATACGCTGATAGATTCTATATGGGTCCTATCATTTCTAGCCCACTGAAACTTAAAAAAGATAGTATTAGTGAAACTGGGTTAGCGGGGTTAAGTGTATCGCCAGTAACAGCTAACGTAAATATTGATACGTTGGTGGATGCGCAGGGGGTATTTCCAGATTTAGTCGACATTGCTTTACAAGGTAGGGATAACGCTGACCTTATACTAAAAGAGAATGAAGTTTTCTTACGTGCGGGTCAACACGTATTAGACAATAACCTGATATTCAATAAGACTAATCCAGCGTATGTTCAACTTAAGTTTAACGCAAAAATTAAAGAGTCTGAGAACAGAGGAACACCTCCAGAATATGGTAGTGTGGCTAACGTTGTCGCCAATAAAATTAATCTATTAACCCACAAAGAAGGTTCACCTAGATTTACAATAACCGACCAAGATGGTTATATAGCTGAGGAAGAGTTAATAAAGATTCTAGAAGAAGCCCATCCATTAGTGTTTGGTGATACATTATTAGAGTATCTTAAAAAGTTGGAAATGGCGTTCATGAATCATGTTCATAGATTTCCAGGTCTTAAACCTACTGCCATTCGAGGTGAGAACTTCATCAAAGAGTATTTGGAGTATCCTGTGGAGACCATGCTTTCCAAAAATGTTAAGACGAATTAATCGATTTGACCTTATATTTACTTATAAAGCAAAATGGTAGTTAGAACTTACTTCGATAGAAACAACACAATCATACTGGATAGCTACACTAATACTGGGCTAAATCCTGTGAGTGAATTGTACTATGGTGGCGGTACTGGAAGTACATATGACCAACAGTATACCAGACACTTATTCCATTTTGATGTTTCAAGATTACAGACCCTATACACTGGTGGTACTTACCCAGATTTAACTAAGATGACGCATACGTTACGTATGATTAATACTGGTTGTTTGGATAAGGAATTATTAGGTCAAAAGAATTGTGCTGGTAAACCCAGAGCATCCTCATTCGACCTTATCCTATTCCCTATAACTCAAGATTGGGTTGAGGGTGTCGGGTATGATTATTCAGACTGTACTTATACTGCTGGGCAACCAGCTTATAATGCGGTACCATCAAACTGGTACTCAGCCACCACATTAAGTGGGTGGGCTGAAGAAGGTGTGGTAACAGGAGCCACAAGTGGTATAACCATCCAAACTCAGAATTTCCCATTGGGGAATGAGAATATTGATATGGATATCACATCATTCGTTAATGATTTAATAACTGGTGCAACCAATAATGGTTTAGCTTTAGCGTTTCAAAGAGAATACGAAGAATTACCAACCTACGAATATCAATACGTAGGGTTCTTCACACGACACACTCAGAGCATATATGAACCATATGTTGAAACTATTTATTCCGACCATATCACTGATGATAGACATGATTTCTACCTTGACAAAGCTAACAAGCTATACCTATACGTTAACTTGGGCGGTACGCCCACTAATCTCGACTCTTTACCAACGGTTCAAGTCTTAGACCAAGACGGTGCTGTTTACTCAGCTTACACGCAAAGCGCTGTAACTCAGGTAACTAAGGGTGTTTATAGCATCGATATTAATGTACCTACAACAAGCACTGCGGTTGATTGTGTGATGTTTAATGACGTTTGGTCAGGTGTAACCATCAATGGTGTCTCCAGACCTAATATAACGCTTGATTTCGCCCTTAAATCGGCTGATGATTGGTACAACGTAGGTGACAGCGCTGGGCTACCTAAGAAGGTAGGAATTGTAGCTGGTGGAATCCAAAAAGGTGAGGTTATTAAGAGGGGTGATATTCGAAAAGTAATCGTACAAACCAAGATACCATATACCGTAAACCAAGAGCAAAAAATGGATGATGTTCAATATCGCCTATACGCGAAGGAAGGTATAAATGAATTAACAATAATAGACTATCAACCAGTGGAAATGGCTAATAACCATAACTACTTCTTGATAGATACTGCTAGCCTTATTCCATCTGAATATTTCATCGATATTAAGGCTACAACCAACTTGGAAGTGAACACATTAAAGGAAGTATTATACTTCAGCGTTCTATCCCAAAGTGAGTTGAGAGATAGCCAATGAGCGATAGGATAGCAAATAGCCTGCGTTACGAATTAGAAACGCAGAGCAATAATCAGGCGTTATATGACGTGATTCAGGGGAAGAAAATGGCATCCATGGTTACCCAATTGGGTACCAAAGAATTGCAGGCATTATATAACGCTCACAGAATCCGTTTTATGTTAATGGACAAGCATAATGACACTTATGACGCAATTATTTTCAGACATATTGGGGGTGAAACTGAAGCTAAAAAACTAGCTAAAGAGTATTAGTATCCGTGTACCGCAACCAATCTATCTAAAGATTCGTTAAGTGATTCGTGTACATAACTTTCTTCTGGCATACCATCACTAGGGGCTTGATTTCTAGGATTTTTTGCTGGGTCGAATAAGGTTAGAATGGTCTTAATAAATGAACCAATATTACTCAAGGTTTCACCAACAGTACTAACACCTTTAACAACCGATAATATGGTCTTAATAATGAACAATACTAAGGCTAACTTAAGGAAGAATATTCCACCAATTGCTGCACCACCACTAAGTATGGCACCTATACCAAGACTACTACCAAAAACCATTTGAGCTACTCCAGTAATAAGAGCAGCGTAGGTACTGAAATTAAGCGTTGAAATTAATCCCTGCAATTTTTTAGGGTCACTTAAAACCTCGTTACCAGCGTTTTTTATTTTACTCATCATACCACCCAACCCATTTAAAACTTCCTTAACTTTGGCTTGATTCTCTGGTTTGTTTATTTCTTCTTTCGCTACACCTATTTGCTCACCAACTTTAGCTTTAACGCCATCATATATTTGTTCAGCATTACCTTTAATTCCTGGTAATTTATCTAATAACTTTTGCTTCAGCCTACCGAAATCAATTTCATTCAATTGTTCTTGTTCGGTCATAAAAGCTTTATCACCTTCCATCATTAAAACCGTTTCACTGAAAGCCTCCGTAATCATACGTGCTCTCTCATCTAATGTTAAAATTTTTTTCTTATTTTTCATGGGTATATCTATAGATATAAATATCACATAATGACCAAAAAACATTTTTTTTCCATAAACTATTGACCTTTTCGGGGTTTATCCCTATATTTATAAACAGAGTTAAGCAATATCTCAGTCTTACGTCATTTGGGCGTCAGAGTTATCTAAAACGGTAATCGAATTGATTGGGAGCTAATATAACAAGACGTATTAAAACTTAAACACATGTCATACAAAACTCAATGTGGGGGGGCTATACCCACCGTAAATGTAGCCATCAACAAGAGCCGTTTAAAGACGTACTCTAAAGACGGAAAACCAACCTTTTATTTAACTAACGGAACTGAATTTCAAATTGAATTATTCAATCCAACATCTGAAAAGATATCCGCACGTATCTCGCTGAACGGCAAGAAGATAGGTCAAGGTGGTTTAATATTAAGACCAGGAGAAAGAGTATTCCTAGACCGTTATATCGATGTTCCTAAGAAGTTCCGATTTGAAACCTATGAGGTGAATAATTCGTCTGAAGTTCGTAAGGCGATTGAGAGTAATGGAGACCTGAAGGTTACATTCCATAAGGAATATGTAGCCCCATCTTACTTCGGTAACGGTTTTAGAAGCGTATTCGAAGATTATAGAAGCACACCTTGGTGTGAACCTATTCACCCTTGGAATTCACCTTCAACAGCCCCTAACCCATATAACATTTATGGTACCACTTGTTCGAGTGGGTATATGGGTTCAGATAATACTCCTAGAGGTTTAGCTGGTGATGTAAGTAATGCAACCAACATATCAGCATCAATGGATTCATTAGGTGATATGAACATGGACGCATCCCTAAGTATGGGTGCTGATGAATTGAAGAGGGATTTTTTCGACCCTAACGCGAGAAAGGATACGAAAATCACAAACACATCTTTCAACCCACTAAAAAGGTTGAAAGTTAGGAGTAAGAAAACGGTTGAAACTGGTAGAGTTGAGGAAGGTTCTCATTCTAGTCAAAGGATGACGCAAGTGTCGTTAACCTTTAATGAGACTCCTTTTAAAACCTATGAGTTCAACCTATTACCTGAATCTACTAAGACTATAACTAGTCAGGATTTGAATATGAGAAGGTACTGCTACAATTGCGGAAGCAAAGCAAAAGCCAACTACAAATTCTGCCCTAACTGTGGGTCTAAAACGTAAGTAGTTTAAATAAAATCGCCAGAAGTGTTGCACTTCTGGCTTTTTTTTTGTATCTTTGTGACCTAAAGTGAAAAAAAATGGCTACAGAAGATTATGGGTTCCTTTATCATCATAACACTTATGCTAAAAATTGGGGTGCTATGACCGTTAATTCGGTGGCATCATATTTTAATGGTGAGAAAGGTGATTATGTAAGGGCTAAGACCAGAGTGAAAGCGAAGGAATTACTAAAAGAGAAATTAGATGCCACAAGACGTTAAAGCCAATCCAGACCCATTTGATGTTCAGGACTTATTCATGACAACCCATCTTGTTAGGTCGCTTACGGCTAGGCACCCTAATGATGCGGAATTGGGTAAAGCTGTTAGGAAGTTGATAACTAATAAGTATGGGGTTATCAGTGATAAGGATTTACGGAAGGAGATAGATAAAGAGTTAGGTAATTAACATCTTTAGCTTCATATTTACTTATAAACAGTAGATATGACTAAATGGGAAAAATTTAAAGCGTTCTTAGATAAGACGCCAAGACCAATCAAGTGGATGTTCACGAGAGTAGGTCGAATTATGGTATTATCGGTTATTGCGGCAATTGTATTTTGGATTTCGCAAGCACCAAGTATTAGTTATGAAGCAAACGCAGCGTTATTCTATACGAGCATAGCACTCGCAGCCTACCCAATAATTGCTGGTTTGTGGTACATAACAAATGGTCTAATCATCAACCCGCTAATTATGTTGGTTGGTGAAGACCCTAAAAACAAAACCCTTAACAAGATAGTTAAGTGGATACGTAAATGGCAATTGAAAATTCATTAAATGAATCTAATCATATTAGCATTATTTATAGCTTACGCAGCCTTTGAAGGTTGGAGAGAAGGTATTTATTGGCATATTAAAATTGGTTCCCGATATTATGACTGGAAACCAAAGGTAGAAGAGCACGTTATTTTCACGATTCAGAGAGCAATAGTCATTATAATGGGCTGTAGTTTACTCTTTTTCACTGGAATGGCTTGGTACTGGTGCGTTGCAAGTCTAATAGGACTGGCATTATGTTTCAGTTTCATGCATAATGGTGCCATGTATCTTACCAGAAACGAGTTAGATAATACACTATACCCAAAACGCTGGATGGCTCAAAGCACGTCAAGTGTCGCCAAGACGACAAAATTCATGACTCCAGTATCAAGAACAATTCAATTTATTTTAGGCGTACTAATCAATGTAGGCGCTTTCATCGGACATATATTATTATAATGACTAGTTTAGAAGAAGCGGAAGTAGGTGATATCACACCCAATGGTTATGAGATAGTTGAAATAAATACCAAGCGTGTTTATAAGATGCGCAAACGTATAACCATCAATAAAGATGTATACCATAAACAATATCGTGGTAAAAGTGGTTGGCAATATTGGGATACCTCAATTGGTTCCAGATGGTTCGAATTAGATGATTTTCCAGACAAACAACTTAGATTTAGAGATATAGAAGTAGCATATTAAAAGACCAAGAATGATAGCATACAAACTCGTAAGACTACTGAAGGATGGTAATATAACACCATTATTCATCAACAAGAAATTAAGGTTACCACTCAACGAATGGATGGAAGCCGAATCTCACCCGACTAAGGGTTTTAAGGTAAGACCATTCTGGCATTGCACGTCAAAGACAGAGGCACCCCATTTATCCGAAAGAGGTAGAGTGTGGGTTAAAATAGAGATGGATGGTTATGAGGAATTCCAACGACCAAATAATCAAGGTGGTCTATGGTATCTAGCCAAACGAATCAGAATACTGGAAATTTTAACGATAGAAGAACCATGAGCAAATTCACAATAAGAAGGCGATTCCCTAACTACTTTTCAGGATTCGAAGAAACCGAACATGAAGTAGAGAATAGACAAGACTTAGAGAGTATTGATTGGGTGGCTAACGCCTTTAACCTTGACCAGACTTATTCTTTGGCTATTTCAACTAGTGAACCAAACGAATGGCGACCAGATGACCCGTTAGTCCATAGCCTAATGACTGTAACCAATTACGATGAAAAATTCGGTGGTTGTAGAGGTTGGTGGGTGATAGGTTACATTATTGGTGATAATGCTGAGGAATTAGACCTACCAGAATGGACGGACTTAAAAGGTTCCCATTTTGAAGATTGTCCCCAAAAGAAAAACCAACACCATAAGTGTGAATGCGGATTTAAACTATAGGAAAAATGAAAGAAGAATTTAAGACGTTAATTTACGATGTAATGCATCAGATAGCTGAAAATATTACATTTAGAGAAGAGGATACCTTTTTAGATGTGTTTTTTGACATCGATTTGGATGAAGGTGGGCTTCATCGAGATAATAATGTAACCATACATTATGATGGTAAAGTAGAAGCATACTTTTGTGAAAGGTGGGAAGGTTCTGGATACGAAGATGATGTTGAGGAATATGTAGCTGCCAACATAGAGAAATTCATCGGTGAAGAAGTACCACTTAGTGACCTAGAAGAATCCTTTATATCTGCCATGGAGTATGGTGCGTTTATACGAAACGATTCCAAACACGAAGCAGAAGCCAAACAAATGGCTAAAGCTTATCTAGACAGACAATAGAAAAAGTATAAGACAAAAAAAAAGCCTTCATAAAGAAGGCTTTTTTTTTATATAAACGAATGATTATCTCAATTCGTTAGTGTTGAATGTTACCACTCCGTCTACACGAACGTGTCCGTAGAACCTGTTATTAACAGACTTCTTAGCGTAACGTGTCATGATACCCTTCACTGGCGCGAAGTTGAACGGGTTGTACATTGTAGGCGTCAATTGCATCGGCACGTATGGTGCGTAGATGTAACCTGTGTCTAACAAAGACTTACCTTTGTGACCGATAATCATTGACCAAGACGGTGCGTAAGGGTCTCTGTACACTTGGTACCTTCCTCCTAAGCTACCGATTCTCTCGATACCCATGTTATATTGGTCTTGCTCTGGACTTGCGTCAGATACGTGGAAGTACTCCAAGTCATCAAAGATTGCAGATATCTCGGAAGATACTACGATGAAGTTTGCTCCACCTCTTAGAGTTGACTTGTGGATTTGAGCAGAGATTTGGTTAACCTTAGTAATTAACGTTTGGTTCCAGTCTTTTTGTGTGTAAGCATTAGATGCTTGACTTGCTTTTCTCCATCCCATGTAATCCCAACGTGATTGCCATGCACCTACTTTTCTAAGGTCTCTTAGAATTTCACGGTCAATTTCAGAAGCAATTTGCTCAGAAAGTAACGCAGTCAATTCCGCTTCAGCATCGATGTTGTGGAATGCACTAACATCTTGTGCCAGTTCAGGAGACCAAGTAGCTCTTAGTTTTCTTTCTTCAACAGAAACTACAACCTCATCAAGTGTGAAGGTTACTTCTCCCATTTCAGTTTCGAACTCAAGACTTGCGTATTGTGCCCATGATACTAGGAATGAAGATGTATCAGCAGTGAAACCACCAGTTACACCACTTGTTGAACCAGATGCTCCAACGTAACCATCAAATGTTGATGTTCCGTTACCCGCTACTGGGTGAGATAGGTCAAGACCTAAATACACTACACCAGCAGTATCACAGATGTCATCATAGTCAACAAGACCTTTACCGTATCTTTGTGTTACCACTCTAAACGGAATTTCCTTTTGGTCAGCGACAATTTCGTTCAAGTCTGGGTCTAGAATTGGAGCACCAGTATCATTTATTACGTGCAATGACGCAAGGAATGATTCAGTATCCATTTGGTTACCATCAGGACCTGTCAAACGACCTTTTTCGTTTGAATCGAACCCGTTAACTGCCAATAGTAGCTCACGGATAGTTCCGTCAGTAGCTACTGGGAATCCAGAACCTGCTGCTGAGAAAACACCATCAGAACTCATAACTTGAGTTGTACCTGTACCAACTACAATAGTCAATGCACCTTTTGAGTTATCAAAAAGACCATCGTTGTAGAAGATATCGTATAGGTTTTTCGCCATTTGTGCTGTTACAGCACAGTTCGAACCAACACAGTTAGGTAGTCCATCAGCCGCCATACTAGTATGGGCAGAATAATGTGGACTGTATACATCAGATGCTGATGTAGCTGAGTAAGGGTTTCCAGGGAATCCGCTTTCATCAACACGACTAGAAGTCTGTGGAATGAAGAAGAATAACTTACCAATTGGTAGGTTCATCGCCTGTACACTAACGATGTCGTTAGCTAGTAATTTTGAGAATACCCTTCTTACGATAGGGAATACTACGGTCTCGAAAGAACCTGAAGATTGCGCTGACGTTGATTCCGTCAACAAGCTACCTGCTTGGTTCTCATACAATTGAGCCATGTTCTCTTTGATGTGTCCTTCCAATCCAGCAAGGAAACCAGTAGAATCCCATTTTTCTTGTACTTTCTTACGGACATCTTTCATGTGGTTTAGTCCGATATTTCCGACTGTACCTGTGTTTAATAAATGTGACATATTTTTAAGTTTAGTTGTCTAGTTATTTAATTATTTTCTTCCGATATTTGCGACACGACCCATCAATTCGTTGATACGTGCGGTCTCTCTGTCAACATAAGTTGTTTGCTCATTAAGGCTTGAAGAACCAGTTGTTGGTGTCTTGTCAATTCCTTTCATGCTCTCACTTAGTGAAGTTTTCTTTGAAGCTAGTTCAGTTGCAACCTTATTATACAGTTGCTTGCTTTCCTTCAATGATTTAACCTCATCGTCAAACCTCTTGATAATCTCTTTCTTTTCTTGTTTTGTAGTAGAGTTCTCAAGGAATAGTTTAACTACTTGTGTTAAATTAGAGTTGAATACTACGGTCTCAGCTAACATCTTCTTGTACTCAACTAACTTCTTAACGAAGGCTTCGTTTTGTTCTTTCAGCTTGTTTGCTTCTAATACCATTTTATCGTATTCTGTGGATTCTTTTTTAACTCCACCATCATTAGGTGCAGTCACATTAGGTGCTTTAACGTTGTTTGCTACGGCTCCAGCTCCTTCAATAGAAGTCTTGTTGTTCGTAACGTTACGTCCTTTACCTACTTGGATTTTTTCTTCAACGACTTCGACTTCTTCGTCAATTACGTCTTCGTCACAATCCTCGTCTTCTCCTTCAGCCATTACATGGTCGCCATGAGCACCATCTGAGCCACTACCACTACCTGCTTCAGTTTTTTCTTCTGCTGGTAATGCTGTTGCATTTGTTTTAGCTGTTGGGTCAGTTTTTCCTTCTGCTCCCATAACGTGTTCTGCGTGAGCATCACCTGAACCGTTCTTTGCTTCTGCTTCACCAAATCCACCTTCAAGGTTATCCCCTGTTAGGTCTGCTGGCAATTCTTTAGAAGTTTGGGAATCAATGTCACCTGAATTAGGTGGCGTAGATTCTTTCGCGTGTTCATAGTGAGCACCTTCGCTCTCCGTTAATTCGACTTCATACACAATGTCATCTTTACAATCACCACATTCAGCACCCTCTTCTTCAACCTCTTCTTCACCACCAATTGGTTCTTCGATACCAATTGGTTCTTCGATACCAATTTCTGGTTCCGCGATTGGTTCTTCACCACCGATTTCAGGTTCTCCGATTCCCATTGCCATTGCATCCATTTCTGGTGCGTCTAGTTCTGGTTCTCCGATGCCTGCGTCTGGCGCCCCACCTTCAGGTTTGATAATGTACTTTCCTGGTTCTGTAATGTTCATGTGTACTTCATCTCCGACAACTTCAATTTCATCGCTCATTGACAATTCCTTGTATACAGCTAGAACTTCGTTATCTGATGCAGATGTTAAATCCACTTCGCTGTCCATGTCTAACTCGCCACCAACTGGTAACTCGTCTCCACCTTCTATACCCGCAGGTTCCGCATCTATTGCGATGTCGTCCCCACCTTCTGGGTCAGCGTCAACATCAACTTCAACTGAATCATCGCCACCATCAAGGTCGCCTTCGCCATCAACTGGCACTGATTCAACATCATCGATGTCTTCTTCTTCGAAATCTTCATTAATAGACTTCTTAACCACCCCGTCAATTTCTTCCACAGCAATGTGTCGAAGTATTTCTTTAGAGTTTTCCGTTAAAGCATTTTTGATTAAATCAATATCACTCAATGCTTCACTCATAGTTTCTTTGTTCTTATTTTTTTCTTCCATTTTATAGTCTGGATTTTTCAGAATTTTTTATTTTCTACTTAATAAATATAGCCAGTGGAACCAAAAGTTCAAAAAGCTTCGTATATTCACCTGTTAATAAATATGTTAGCGTTTATCGAAAGTCTACTTTTACTGATAATTTATGGATTAACCCAATAGAAACGAATCCAAACCTGAGTTAAGGTTGGACGGCATCTTCTCTTTAACACCTTCTTTAAAGGCTCCCGCTTCTCTATCGTTTTTGAATATCCAAGAACCTGGAGTTGATGGGTTTGTAACAACATCCCAACAAATTAATTCGAAATCTTCTTGAACCATTTGAATCCCGTTAATTTCCTCAACGGAACCAACGCCTCTGGAAGATACACCGATTTTAATTCCACGTCTTAAGTAATTGGCTACCTTATCACCTTCACATGATATGATACCGTAATTGACAAATCCAGGTGACATGACAATATCAAGTTCGCCCATAAGCGTAGAACCTTCCCACCATATCTTAGTGATATTGTGTGAAACGTCTTTGGCTGCGATAATTGATGATTCTGGGTGGTCAAGTTCTCCTAACGCACGATTGTCGGCTACAAGCTTCTCGTATTCGATTGCTTGCGCTCTTAATATAGCTTCAGGGTATACTCTACCGTTACGGTTCTCGATACCGTACTTCTGTAATACTGCTACAACAATTAATGGCTCAGTTATAATAGCGCTACCGCTACCTAACTTTTTAACCTCATTAATAAATGGTTGATTTCTCTCTTCGTTGGGAGATATGTACCCAGCATCGTGTTCGATGAGGTAACCAGTTCCCGTCTCTCTAGCCCGTAATGTTCTTAATTCCAGCATACTTACTTTTACTATAAATATGTGGAATGTGGGTAAAGTTATTCTTTCTTACGCTTGTTGAACAGGAACAACTCTTTGAAGTTAGTTTTAAGAGCTTCTAAGATAACATCTATCGTTGAAGTGATGTCTCCTGTGGATTCTGATAGTTCGTGGTCTGTATATAGTGTTACGTTGCATGACATAAAACTACGTTTATCCAACGCTATACCAGATTCTCTTAAATCTAAATCAGCAATATATTGATTATTATTGAATTCTGTATTAGGTAAGTGCTCGTACAGGGATGTACGTATGGTCTTTTTCATTAGACTTATCATACCTTTGGGGTTATCAACAACCAATGGCTCAACCCATGAGGTTATATCTATGTATACTGATTTATTGTCTGTATAATCTACTGTGCCATAGGATATGGCAAATTCTGTACTATCGTCATTCACTATCTTCTTACCTTTTTTCTTCATGTATACTAATATACGGAAAAAAAGTCACTTAGTCAATTACTTTAAGTAAGTAGAGTTAACTCGCTCTGTTTCTTGGTAGTTACGAAATATATGTAAGCTTCAGATTCGCAATATATCTCATGTACTTCGTTCTTGTTTATAACCATTGTATCACCTTCTTCGTAGGTTTCATCGGTTATCAAGTTGGTTATCGACCCACTTCTGACGTTAAGAATTTCGTATTCCTCGGTATTAATGTGAGGTACAGTCCTAGAACCAGCAGAATATCGTAATAGGAACCCATCATACGTCTTTGGTGTCTTTATCCTTTTACAGGTAAGACCATCACATAAATAATCAGGTAAACTCACCCAGTCATCGAAGTTCGTTTCATTGATTAATTCTTTACTGGTCAATTTAATTGGTTCGATTAATATGTTGTTTGAATTGAAACGTGTTTTCATGTTGATTAGTTTAAAGTACTTTTTAGGTCTAGCAATTGTCCAACTTCACTAACAAACGTGTCAGTATGGTATTCAAGTCTAAGTAGCTTATCCTTTGTAGATAGTAACTTAGCTTTAATACCAGCTTCCGACTCTTTAAGATTAGCGTCAACTAAATCAACACATTCTCTTACCAACCCAACAAAAATACCTTCACGGGTATCTGCGTCTGAAGTGACAATACTATTTAACACTTTCTTAGTGTCCTCATCAAGGTCTGCGTATTTTTTGTTGAAACGTTCGGTTAAAATATTAGATACCCAACTATTAGGTACTATGGTTTCACTTACTTCTTCCTTTGGGGTGTTGGTTTTGATATGCTCTGTAACTATTGTATTAGCATCAACCCTAGCGTCAATATTACCCAATGAGGTTTTGTTAACCATCAAAGTGTGAATAGACTCATGTAATTGTGATAACGGGCTATCTGGGTACTCTACGTTAATTGTGGACACCATTTCAGCCAACAATGCGTTAGCCTCATTAATCTGCTTCTTGGTGTAACCCTCAACCAGTTTGATATTCTCTTTGATGTATTCTGAAATGTAAGCTTCTGATTTAGAAACCTTACTTTCGATATTGTTGTAGACCGTAAACTCTTTCTTTAAGATTTCATTCTCTTTAAGAAGTGTTATAAAATCATTTAACAATTGCTTATTAACATCTTTATTTTTAGCTATACCATCAGCTACAAATTCTTTGATTATGTGTTTTAATTCACCGAAATTCTTTTGCATAGTAACCCTCTTTAATTTTAAATAGTTGAAAAATGGGTAAAAAACCGATTAATCCTTATCCACTTCGTCTATCCTATCCGATATATCCTTTACCATATCATCAACATTCTGATTGATACGCATACTCTTATCATTTAGGGTTACCCTATTAGCGTTTACAACATCAGCATCACTCTCTGGGTTGCTGATGTTCTCCATCAACCTATTCATGTACTTCTCGTTATGTCGCTTTTTCCTTTTAGTTAGCTTATCAGTTATGATTAACTTCTCTTCAGCTAATATCCTTTGACCAATTTTCATGACCTCACCTAGGTCACCACCTGCGTCACCACCTGCGTCACCACCTAAATCTTCGCCACCTGCGTCACCACCTAAATCTTCGCCACCGAAGTCATCTCCACCACCTTCTTCACCAAAATCGGCTTCTTCATCACCACCTTCTTCACCGAAGTCTATGTCTTCACCACCGACACCACCTCCACCGAATCCACCACCGCCACCAGCAGGTCCACCTTCATCACCACCTTCTTCACTCGCTCCACCATCTCTGGCTTTAGTAATATCCCCATACAGTAAATCTACCTTATCGAAGAATCCAGTATTCTTAATAACCTGTGCAGTATTCTCCAATTCTGCCGCAGCAGCTTTCTCCATTCTTTGTTCCAGAAGGTCTTGTCTGATTTCCGCATCACTCCACCCAAGAATATCTCTCTTAGCTTTAGTCATTGACATAATACCAAATCCATTTCCAGCATCAGTAACAGCAGCTTGAATAGCTGTGAATTTAGACTGTAAATGCTCCACTCTAAGCATCTCTGCCTGAGTTGATGGGTTATTCATTGTAATGGTGAAACTATTAAGGTCATCTTCGAACCCTAATAACACCAAGTGAATGATAGCAATCTTGTTAAGCTCTTGTAATAAGGCTTGTTGTATTCTATTAATCGTTCTAGCAAATCTAACATCCATTAATGCTAAGTTCTTACCATCACCTTGTGCTTCCTCAAACCCTAAGAATGACTTAGGTACCCGTAATGCTGTAAACAGTTTACGTTGTAGGTATTCGATATCCGCAATCTGGTCTAAGTTTTGAGCGCCAGGAAGTGTATCGATTGGGTTAGGTGCATTCTCATCTCTAACTGGGATGAAAAAGTCTTGGTCATTAGCCAATTGGTTGTATCTAAGGTCTACTTGACCAGTTGCTGGGTCAATTACGTTAGCCCTCTTAAATCGGTTAGCGATTTCGTTAACGTATGGTTGCACATCTTCATCATCGATGTTACCAACGTAAATCTTATATACCCTACGCTCTGGCGCTCTAGTTACACGATACACAAGCATCGCATCCTCTGATAACAATAGTTGCTTCCAGATTCTTCTAGACTTTTCTAGAACACTAGTTCCGTAAGGTAATCTCCTATCATCACCAAGTAACCTAAAGTGGGCTACTTGCCATGATTCAAATTCCATATCTCTACCTCTCCAGAAGAAACGTACACGTTCTTCCTTACCTTCATCACTTCTATCCTTCTCCTTTCTCTCTGTACTATTCAGTTGGGCGCTGATAGTGTCATATACACCACCTTCTCTACGCTCCATCTCGAAGTTAGGCATTTGTTTGGCACCAGTGATACCGTATTTGTCGTTTGTGTTAAGGTATACGAAGTTATCCCCGTATTTACACGTATTACGCACCCACATAGGTAACGTAGTGTGAATATCCAATCTATTGAAGAATAGGTCTTCCAGAATACCTCTGATTCTTGGACTATCCGAATAGATGTTAAGTACTCTACCTTTATCGTTTACTGTTGTGGACTCTTCCATCAGAATATCAAGCGTTGCCGCAAGCTCTGGGTAGAATTCCATATTTTCGAAATCGGAGTAAGCCCCGATACGGGTCATTTCATACTGAATAGATTGTTGGAATAGGTTATCCTCAACCTTACCCCACATACTACTTAAGTACTTACTTTGCTTCGCCTGTAACGCTTGCTGCTGGTACTCCTTCTTGTCTGTGGTTTTCAACAGGATATCACTACCCATTGAATACTTATTACTAAGCTCTATATTAGGATTAACCCCGTCTGGAGTTAAAATCTTGTTCAATCTTTGAAATACCGTTAAATTCGGTTGCTGTTTATTAGCCATTCGCTTCTTTTTCTATAATTATACTGTCTTTACTTAAAAAATAAACCCTTATTGGACGTATCCACATTCTACATATAGTAATCGTTCTAACTGTCCGTTAACAATCTGTTGATTATACACGTATCCTACATCACACGCAACATCCCCAATAGGATTAATCCTCTCTCTTCTGGTCTTATTCTTACCTTGAGGTCCTGTCCTAACTGACCACTTATAAAGTGTCCCGTAATTCTTTCTAACGAATGTCTTTTTTTGTCCCATTATGGCGTTTTATATTAAATATTACTTACTACCACTGAAAAGCCATAAATATCTACCAGTTGGGTCTTGCATATTCCTAGCTGTTGCAGCATCAAACTTTGGTTTAGGTTGACCCTTCTTATTTTTAGCCACAAACCCACTACCATACTCAATGTGTGGTTGAACTTCGTCACCGTGATTTACAACCCAGCTACTAAGCATAGTCTTGGTCTTGGATTTCAACGACTTCAACTTCTTGAAGGAGAATTCCAATATGTATAAACCGATACCCAATGCCATAATAAGGTCATCATGCTTACCATCTTGGTGGTCAGCACGTCCATTCTTGTATATGAATGTATGGAACTCAGCAATCAATCTGGTAGACCTTACCTTAATACCCTTATTGATACCTTCATCACAGTTCAATCGAACCATTCTTTCGAAGTTACTCACCAATGCAACCCTATCTGAACCTACTTGATAACCAGGAGTTTCTAACTTACGTTTGATTTTATTCTCATCTTGTCGCTTCTTAAGTAATTTCTCACCACGTTGTTCGTAGTAAAGGTTAGGGTACTTCATTTCCTTCAACTTAAGGGTCGTTGTAACACCCATACCACCAGTAATATCCACCACTATCAGTGCGTTATATAGGTAACCATACTCTTCCAGTAGTTCGGCTAACTTGTCAGGTGGTATTTTACCCACATATTCAACCACTTGTTCCATGGTTGTAACATCGATTACGGTGAATGTTGAAAAATCCTCACCATCGCCTCTGGAAACATCAGAAGCCAGTAGATATTCATGACCTTCAATGGGTCGTTCCCATATCCAAATCTCGTTACCTCTACCAGCTTTCCATTTAGGTTCACACACGTTGTGTAATTCGTGGTGTTGTATGTACTTATCTTCAATCACGTTACCTCCAGAACCAAGGAATGATACGTCAAGCTCTTGGGCAATCTTACGCTTATTGTTATTCATTGAACGACACATCTCTTCATACCATGAAGATGTAGGTTTATAACCACGTTTAAGCTTGTCCTTGTAGGAATCAAAGGTAAACTTGTATTCTTCAAGCCACTTCTTCTCAGTTTCCTCCTTATCAACCCACTTCCACCATCTAAGGTCTTTATTGTATCGTAAATCCTCGTACCAACGCATCTCACTAATCTTGAAGTCGTTCTCACCCTTCATTGATTGTTCGTATGTTTCGTAGTATAATGGGTCTTGTCCGTTTGGTGTTGAAATAAGGGTCGCCTTTCCACCAGTACCAAGTGAGGTAAGGGCAGCAGCGAATAGTTCGTCACCTCTTTCGATGAACGCAGCCTCATCCATAATCAATAGTGTAGGTGTGTACCCACGCAAAGCATCCTCAGATGTCGCAACAGCAACGATTTTACAACCATTGACCAATTCCATCTCATCTTGCGATTCCTTCTCAAAGATGTCTTTCTTTTCCTTCTCTGGAGTACCGTAGTATTCCTCACCCCATACCCATCTAGGTAGTTGTTTAACGAAGTCTTTAATACCTTTGGTGAACTTCTTAGCCAACTTCAGTTTGTTAGCCACAACCAGAATGGTCTCAGGGTTCTTTGGGTCAGCAAACCCGATTAGGGTTGCCGCATATGCTTGTGTTACGGTAGATATACCAGCCTGTCTGGGCTTGGTTACCAAGTTGAATCGATTGCTTCGATAAGCATCGATAATATTTCTTTGTTTGGGGAATAGGTTAAACGGTACGAACCCTTCTTGCGTAAGGTCATACGTTTCGAAAAAGGTCTCAATTGCGTATTTCGGGTCTAAAAGGCATTTAGCATATTCTGCTAATATTTCGTCTGCTGTTAACATGTATCTGTCTATGTTTTATCATAGATAAATATGTTAACAAGTACGAAATGTCTATTTTTGGGGTATTACAGGTCGGTATCGTCACCGATTATGTCTCTGAACATTTGGTTGAAGTCACTATCCTTAAGCCTTTCTTTAAAGTCACCTAATTCAGCTTTACTTCTATCTATAGAGGCGCTATAATCTTGCTCCTTTGTGATATTCTCTTCCTCGGTAAGGTCATCTACTTCCATTCTGGATTTAACACCTTCGATGATTTCAGCTACTATACGTTTACCTTCTTTGGTACCAGCAAGTATTTCCTTCATACACTCGTTGAATTCGTTCGTAGGCTTCTTAACAAGGTTATAGAATACGTGATGTTTTAAGTTACTGTCAGCAGGTTCGATTGCATCCATGAACTTACCCCATATTGCAGGACCCATTCTCATATCAGATGGTTCTGCCGCTAAGAAGTCAGCTTGACTTACAACATAATCATTCAACTCTTCATTCTCGCTGAATCCGTGTAGGGCTACTACTTCCATAACACCCTTAACCAGTTCGTGTATCAGTACTGGTAACGTCTTAGCTTCAGCCGTAATAACTGGAGTCTCATCTTCATCATAATCCACATCTACCATACCACCAACACTTGATGCTACATCATCTGGTTTAGCGGCTTCAATTACATTATCTGGTACCACGAAATATAGGTACTCAGCAGAGGACATTAACTTCTTATATTTGGTTGGTAATGTAGCCTCTAACTTCTGTAACTCATCATTGGCAAGGTTAAACATGTGATTACATTTCATAGCCGCACCTTGTATCATACAATTGATGAATCTACGGTTCATTACTTCAAGTTCAGCGTTCTCAATATCAGCGTGATTTTCGAATTCCATTTGGTATTCTTCATCAGAACCAACATTAGTGGTCTTGGAACCTAATTCAACCTTATCAACCAGACTTGCTTCGAATATCATAGCTTCATCACTAAGGTTAAAATCTTCTTTAACCATCTCTACTGCAAGTTCCTCTAATTTCTTTCTGTGTGGTGCCTCAGCTTCCATACAATCCAATAATAATTGCTGCGCCCCTTCCACCGCCTTAACTGTGTCAATCTCGTTGACATCGAAAGCGTCCTTATAACGATTAACGGTTTCCAAGAAACGGTCAAGTAATAGTTTTTGGTCAAAACCTCTCACACCACCAGAAGGTAGCGCAGGGTGCTCACCAATAGCTGTTTGTCTATTCTTGATTCGCTCTTCGATTGAACTATCCATTCGTTCTTTCATACCTTGAGGGTAACCGAACCCCTCATGGAGTATAGTCTTCCTTACGGCTAACATTTGAGCTTTCTTACGTAGTTGTTCGGTCTTATCCATTCTTACTTCTTATTTCGGAAACCTTGATTATCTTTTTGTAGGCTTTACCTATCTTTTTATTCTGCTCAACCAACTTCTCCAACTTCTCCTTACTCATTCTACCCATAACCTCATTCACATCCTTTGGTGCATCTTGAGTTGGTGCGTCATTTTCATCTTCAGACGCTTGGTTCTTAAGGTTCTGTAGTTCCTCATAATCATCTGCGTTTGCTTCAGCATCATCTGCCGTTTTGATACCATCGACAGCTTCATTAACATCGTCATCGTCACTTACACTAATCGTAGTTTCGTCACCTGAATCAGTAGACTTCTTTACCGCATCTACAGTAGCATCCAAATCATCAGTTGTGGTAGAGAAATTCATCATTTCACTATCTTCTTTAATCAAATTTAATATTTTATCCTTGTAGCTCATTTTTACTATCGTATTTCCATTCTATAATTATATCCCTACTGTACAATAAGTCAGTAACAGTATCCAAATTAGCCCCATAGAAGAACTTTATTCTATTATCTGGGTACTCATCATATCCTTCAGTGATATCTTCCCACGCAAGCGCCACAACACCGTCCACAGCGTCCCATACAGCAAATGTATCACTGTTCTGAATCAACACCAGCTTGAATTCGTCAGTTTCGAACCTACCAACCTTACTGATATAACCTTTTTCAGGTGGTTCAGGGTTACCACTTGCTGGATAAGCATCCCAACCTTCACCATCAACACCTTCGATGTTATCCGTAAAGATAAACTCGTATATATGCTTCCCATTGAAGTCTTCACCGATATATCGAATGAATATTAACTTCATACTGTAGCCTTTGGTTTAGTCTTAGTTTCTCTTACTGGTTTTCTAAAAGGTAAATCCCTTTCTTTAATCCTTTTAGGTGCTTGTTCCTCTTTTCTCTTAGGTTGCACTTCTGGTTCTGCTATCTCTGGATTCATATCTTGCATCATTTGTTTATAACTGGTATCAACTTTCATTAATAACTCATCTATCTCTGCATCAAAACTTTCTGGGTTCTTGTATCTCTCAGCCACCTGTCTTGCGATATAATCTTTGGTGAAATCTCCAATACTTATACCACCACCGCTTTGTATCTTCTTCCATCCACTACCACCATAGGGATTATGACTATGAGAGTAAATATCCAATGAAATGGCACCACTGTCACCCCATATGGTAGCACCTAAATATTTCCTATCAGTTCTCACTTCCCGTGTAGGGTATTTTAAATTCTCATTCAATACACCTCTAATCCTATCTTCAAATATACTGATTTCTTCTGACACTTGCTCGGTTTTACCCCACTTATCTGAAACTCTCTCACCATTAACAATTTTACCGCTTGGGAATCTCTTTTCAGGTTCCCCTACTTTGAAGTTCCCCTTTTTGTCTACACTAACGTGGTAGTTACTTTTACCACCCTGTGGTTGTCCTTTACTGTCATGATAAGCCTGCATTGCATCATATTCCCTATCTTCAGGTGGTCCTCCACCGAATTCGTTAAGAGCCTCTTCAACACCAAGTTCCTCACCTTCTGGTTCTGGTGGCATATCTGGTTCAGGCTCAGGTGCTGGTTCTCCTTCTGGTTCAACATCAAGGTCACCCTCAAGGTCGTTATCCAGACCACTGGTCTTAACCTTTGAAATAATATCTTTTTGGTCTTCTGTATCCATCTCACCAGTATTGGTTGCGGATAGTACGGAGTTAATTGCGAATTTCTCCAATTCAAAGTCAGGTTCACCAACTTCTTTCTCGTATGCTCTAAGGGATTGCCCTAACTTACCAGATAATTGTTGGATATAGTTCTTAGGGTCTTCAGTTTCGTCAGCGTCAACGCCAGCATCAAATGGTTCCTCATCAAATGGTTTATCGCCACCTTCATCACCGAAACCACCTTCATCACCACCAAAATCAGCATCACCACCAAAATCAGCATCACCACCAAGCTCTGGAGCAGGTGCGGGTGCTGGATTAGGGTTGTCCACCTTTAAGGTGTACTTAGTTTCTTTTAACTTTTTTTTTTACCAGTAACGTTTTCCAGAATGGAAATTACCTCTTCTTTGCTTAGACCTTTAAGAATGTCCGTAGCTTCAGCCATAGCAGTCTCTTTCTTCTCACCAGTAGCGTTTGCAATGGCATCATCCATTACATCTACACCGTGACTGATACTGATTGTATCATTCAGAACGATATCATCACCTTGGAAAAATGAAGCGGCACCCAACATGGATTCCTCAACAACCTCTTCAGTGAAATCTTCACCAGAAATCATAGAATCGATACGAGCTTCTTCCTCAGTCATTTCAACCTTAACTTTCTTCCAATCGTTCTTTCCTACTAGATTATCACCACCTTCCTCTTTAGGCTTATCATCATCCAATTCTTCACCTTTTTTGTCGGTTACGAACTTGTCTGCATCGCTCTCTAATAGATTATCATTAAGGAATACGTTGATGTTTGTTTTAATACCCAAACTCTCGTTCAAAGACTTGAACTTTTGGTTAAGTTGCTTAATAGCTTTAGCGTATGATGGAAACGCAAATGACTTCTTGTTTTGTAATCCACCGATATAATTGAAACTTTCCTTTGTAAGGACTGCTTCATCTTCAGCAATTTTAATGTACCACTCGTGGTTTTCACGTACAATACCGTACACTTTACCGTCAGGTCCTTTCTTGGTTAACTCAAATGTGGAACGGTCAACGTTCTCTTTGATTAGAGTTTGCCCCATCAATTCAATTATTCTCTCATTGACTTCACGTCCTTTCAGACCTAAAGGCTTAACTGTAATTTTGCTCTTATTTGTCATCTGTTTCTATCTTTTTATTGACTACCTGTAAATGAACCACCTATAATTTGTGAACCGTATGATACGTTTCTTTTATCTCCTAGTAAATAAATATCACCCGAACCATAAGAAAAAGTTCTCACTACCACCGATATATCACTAGACGCAGCTAGATTCATTAACGTTCCGTTTATTGTTGCGGTAGCCGCACTCGTACCCACATATACGTTATAAAACGTAAATGCCGAAAATTGGGCGGGAGTTATTGTACTCCCATCCATTATAATACCTGGTCTATTTCCGTGTAATCCCATTGATTTATAGTCTATTATCACTTATAAATATAGACTATTAACCAAAAAAGTCTAATACTACCACCAATAAGATTAATATGTTATAGGTTATACCAACCTTACATGGTCTACACCCAAGGTTAGTTTGATTCTAAGCAACTCATCACTATCGTAATCTAAGCTACCGAAATCCACACTTTTGATGAATGCCAAGACTTCACTTGTTCTGGTAACCTCACCAGTTGGGGCTAAATTTTTGTACAGATAAACTAACCGTCTTGGTTCCTTACTTTTCCACTCGTCCTTCATGAATTTCATGACTTTTTGAGCGCTGGAAGGTGAAACTGGGTCTTGAACCTCAATCACCAAATCAGAATAAACTGTTACTTCTGGTGCTAGAGGGTCATGGATACCACTTAACATGGTTTCGTTTGGTAGTTGTAATTCGATTGGTGTTGAGCTGTAGGTTACCCACTCATCTAATCCTAACTCTTTTGGGTAGGTTATTATGAAACGATTCTTTCTGTTAAACTCGGCTTCAACGAATGGTTTAAGTTTATCCCCTAGATAATCATAGTATAAATTTGTATCTTTCTTCTTCATAGTAAAACTGTTTCTAATAAATAGCTTAGAAACGATAATTGAAAATCTCGCAAAGAGGGTCAAGACCAATTAGGTTAGGAAACGTTGTATCCCCTATTGTATTATCATCGATGTGTGATATGTGAATCTCCTTGAACCATGGTACATACTTCTCATAAGTCTTCTTACCACCAATACACCAAACATCGTCAATATCCGCAACGTCAGTTATATCTTCAATTAAAGTTTCTCTATCATCCAATAGCATTGTGCGACCTTTGAGAGGTGGAAGCTTCTGATAGGTGTTATAACCCACCAATAGGACTCCACCCATGGTCATTTTCTTGAAGTGTTTAAAGTCCTTGGAATTCTTCCATGGTAACTCATCATCTAATCCGATGAAACCTAAATTATTAACGGCAATCACAGCTTTCATTAGTTTGGGTTGTCGTTTAATACCATTACGTGAGTTCCTTCTGCAATATCATCAGTACATTCCCTCACTTGAATCTTATCGTCCACTTTGCATATCAATAACTTATCCACATCTCTGGGGAATCCTTCTGGCATAGTAGTTTTAATCTCTGGTGTCATATCTATAACGATACCACCACCTTCTTGTAATACCACTAAGAAGCCTCTGCTGAATATCATTGCAGCGTTAAGCCAATCTGATGGCTTTTCTTCGTAATCTGGGTTGCTTGGGTTTGTATAATTCATTTCTTAAATCTAACCCCAAAGAACCATAAGTCAAGCCTAAAGAACCAGATACCCTTGTTCTTTCCGAAGCCTACTCGTATCATCCTATGGTTACTATCTAATGGTATTAACTCCATATTATTTATATTTATAATCCTTAAATTTATTACTATCACTCCTTACTCTCCATCTAATAGTTACCATTGGAATGTTTAATAATTTGGAGGCTTCCCCAGCAGACCTATACTCTATATCATCTACTATTATAGGGTTATTTTGTGTCCCATGGTATTTACCCTTCCTAGATTTAGCTATTATATCTTTAGTCTCTCTAGTATGTTTTTTACCGAAAAATGAATTATTACTACCACTCCTATCTACACAATCAATACATTCAATTGTACCACTATTTATCTTATTACCACATTTACAAAAAGTTTTACCACCTTGCCAGTTGTTATTTGTGTGCCCCGTATTACCGAATTTTTCTTTTCGTTCTTCTGGTGTTAAACTATTAAGATATTTAGCCGAACCACGTTTAATATTAGCAATCACTAACGCTTTATTAGGGTGATTAGTAATATTGTCACCCCCACTAGCACATAACCCGATATTATACGCTGGGTTCGAGTTTAAGTATTTTTGTTCGGTTACCAATAACACATTTAACCCACACTCTTGGATGACTTCAAATATAAAACTCCCCTCACCGTACTTATCCCAAGCCCTTTGTAGTAGTACGTTTTCATGGCTACCCTTGTTGAGTTTGTTTATATGGTTTCGCCACCTGACCTCAATATTTTTCGAAGAACCGTAATAACATTTATCGTTACTAATATTCTTTATTCTGTAAATTCCTATCATTATAACTTAAATATAACCCTACACCTAAAAGTTAAAGGGTAGACCTAAATTAATTAGATAGTGGATATTTAATTAGTGGGTGGGATTCGTAATTGGTTAATATAAAATCATCTATCTCAATACCCTTTATGATTTCGTCCCAATTAGTACCAAGTACGTTCTCTGGATTCCATAATTCTGTACTAATCGTTAGTTTAGGTAAGTCAAACGAGTCTCTACTAATTTGCTCATTAACACCCTCTATTTGGTTACGATAAATGTGGCAATCACCTAACATCCCTGTTAGGGTTTCTGGAACCATATTAACTAACTCACCAAATATCATAAGTAGAGCGCCATAAGATGCTACATTGAACGGTATACCTAGTGGGAAATCGCACGAACGTTGTTGCCATGTTAACGATATTGCTCGTCTAGGTACACCTTCCACATCCATCTTCTCATGTACATCTTCATCACGGTGATTTGGATGTAATTCACATCGTTCTTGGTTGGTCATATCATTCATCACATAAGCAAAGTGGTTCTCCCGTTCATAGGCTGATAACTCTCTTGTCCATAATTGGAATCCGAAGTGGCATGGTGGTAAGGTCATATTCTTAATCTCACCCACATTCCAAGCGTTAACCAAGATACGTCTACAGTCGGGATTGTTGATAAGTGTGTTTAATGATTTGGCTATTTGGTCAACACCTTTAGTACCAAACTCACCCTTAAATTCTTTATCTATTTCTAGCATATGTAGGAATTCTTCTTTATTGAATGGTGTACCGTCTTCGTGTGTATGTTTCATGTCTCTAAGTTATATAATACCAATTTTTATATTTTTCTTTATGTTTTTGTGATTTCCCATTACCCTGTAGTATCCATCTAAGGGAATATTCATTCATATCAATAGCCTCGGAAGCGGCTTTAGCTGATTCAAACTCAACACCGTTTATCGAACACCTTTTATTTGATGTTTTTGCTGATTTTTTACCCTGATATTTTTCAAGTTTACTTTTATTAGCTTTATGTGACAATTTCTTACCACCAAACCTACCAATCAGCCAACCTTCTTCTTTAATTCTATTATCATTTGGGAACGCCCTTAAATGACTACCATCAGGTTTATGAAACCATTTGGTTCCTGTTAAACGTTTTTTAATGGAAGTTATCTGTTTATCCGATGGCTTAAACTTTTGCCATACTTCTAACATCTGATGTTTAGCGTATTCATATACCCTTGATGATGGGACATATCGCTCTTGATTATTGGATGAACGACACATAGACCAAAACGCATATTTTAAATCTGTGTTTTGTGGATACATTTCGTGAAGTAGCCAATGTATTAAAAAGTGTTCCCTTGCGTATAATTTAACTAAATTATCTGGTTTATCATCACCACCCATACATTTTGGTGTGATATGATGCTTTTCGGTATAACCGTTTACGTCTCTAATTGCAGCCCTATCAATTATTTGGTCGTGAATTTTTCTATAGTCCATATTTCCATTGTTTATCATATATAAATATGGTAATAAATGGGGAAACATTATTTACCCACACGTTTTAAATAATCCTCATAAAGTTCGTCATTAGATTTACCATTCCAGTTGCGCCACTGAGCGCCATATATCTTCCCTAAATCTCCCCACTTCTCAGCGAATGCGTCATCGGTTTTAATCTTTTCAGTGAACTCTTCTTTATCAAATTTCCTACTCGTACCACCAATAGTACCATCTTCCAAAGTCATTGTTCCAGTAACGCTATATTTATTTTCCCCACCCCACTCTTTGCAATACTTCTTATAAGCGTCTCCTACCCAGATGTTGCAGTTATTCTCAATTAACCACTTAATGTTGGTATCACCACGTAGGAGCCATAATAGCTCAGTGAAGATACCTTTATGGTACATCTTCTTGGTTGTTAAAAGAGGGAAACCCTCAGCCATGTTATGTGTAATCATTCTTGGGAATACCGACTTGGTACCAGTACCAGTTCTATCCCCTTTGTTGTGCCCGTTATCCAAGATGTCTTGGAGTAAGGTTTGATATTGTTTGTCTAATGAATTACCCATCGCAATTATATTAATGACCTAACCAGTATTACTATACCTAGAACCGCAAAGATTACTAATACGGTTATTGCAGCAGTTAGCCTAGGACCTGAAAAGGTATTGGCGAATTTTAATGCTACTTTGTTTGTGAATTCTTTAAATTTACTCATTGTCTTCTGTTGTTAAGGTGTTATTTTTATCTATAAAAGCTTCATACGATTTCTTTAATTCCCAATATTTCACCCCAGCCACCAAACTTCTATCATTTGGTTCCTCTGGTTGTAAATCCGCAGGGGTTATCGTATTATCCCAAACATACATTGCGAACCATATCGCATGCATCTTAGGGTTTAAATAAAAGGTTGGTGGTTCTGTAAGACCAATATCTGGACTTACGAATGTCTTATTCTCCTTAGCTTCCGCTTCCTTTTTAGCTTTAGCTTTAGCCATGATATCCTTACCAGCATTACGCATTTCCATTTCTGCTCTACCGTTTAATTCTTCCATTTTCTATTTATTTTTGTTACTTCCTAAGTATTTTCTTGGTACTCTACATTGCTCTAACATCCATCGATATCGTTCCTCTTCTGTGCCCCACATAGCTATAATCTGCTTCATGTGGTCAGATAACTCCAATGATATTGGTTCAACCTTATTCACCCTTTAGTCTCTATTTTCGAATTCACCAGTTTTCTCGAATTCCCACACTTTGGTGACAATCTGGTGTGTTTCTATGAGGTCATAATTGTTAATATCATCACCATAGACATCATATTTAAAGTGTTTGTTATCCCTCTTACGTTTAATCACGTAAACATTGGTTTCATACCCTTTCCTACCTACATATGTTTTCTCACCAACATACTCATAAGGAAAGGTATCACTAAAGCGTAGGTTAGGCAGTGTTTGAAACACAGCCAATATCCCATCATCACTTTCAATCCAATCTCGTTCTTCTGAGGTTAGTTCGTCACCTTCCTCATAGATACCATCAAAGTCCATCTTACAGTCCTTAACTACTTTATGAGCAAAGGTATATACGTTAATTTCTTCCATTATTTCATTGGTTTAATCCCTAATTCTTTATCGTTAAATCTACGAACTAAACTGATATCCAGTTCATACTCTATAGTTGTTAAATCTCTCATGGTCAGATTGCTTGCGCCACCACCTATCCATGTCTCACAATCATTTCGTTTGAACACCGTATTCAGGTCGTCCCAAGTCTTACCCCTATGTTTCAGCATCTCACTCACGTACATGGATAATTCCATGACATGTGATACGTACTTTAGACTAAGCGCTCTTTCGTACTCTAAGTCGGTAACGAATTCCAGAAACGAATGTAACTCCATCTCCCCACTCATTCTAGCATTAGCCCATGGCGTTTTAACCATAATCTTATAGGTGTTGTTATGTCTGATTTCATCGGTAGTTACATCAGTGAATGTAAACTTATCTCTTGGTAGTTTAGCCTCGAAATACATCGAAAGGTTATTAATGATACTACGCATAGTATTCGAATCGTTAATCTCATACTCATAACGTTGTAGAAGCTCATTAACCTCTTCCTTTATGGTGGGTTCTTTAATCATTCAAATTTGTTCTATCACTCCACCAATCTCTGATGAACTTACAATAGGTGATAGGGTTAAGCCCATATGAACCTAACCCAAAACCATCGTTTATCTCAATCAATTGTGTACTACCAAGGTCTGTAATCCCGAAATCCAATGTATAACTCACTGGTGGATTCTTGAAGTCTGTAATAGCCCTTTCTACAGTACTCCAATATGGGCTTACCCTGAAGTCACCAGTATAGTGCTTGGCACCAACTAACTTACCTCGATTAACAAAGCATCTATATTCAGATACAAACGTAACTACTTCTGAACCTAATATTTCGTATGAATCATCTAAACTCTTGAGGTAATTTAAGTCCCATTCTTTAGTTACACAAAAAGCGTCAAAGTCTTTGTTTATGCGTAACGGTTTTATGTACATTGGAAGTGTAGCTGTTGAATCGAAGCAGTTAACCCTTAATTCACCTAAAGTCATAATGTTGACTTCACGAACTAAATAACTTGGTAGATGTTTTACTGGGTTTAATGCCACTGGTTTTGCAATACCTAAACCAGCCAAAGCTGTGGTAACACCATTTATTCCACCATGCACCACATCGTCAGATTGAATATCTAAACCCCCAGCATTAGCTAATTCAAATGGTTGAATGATATAACCCATTCTACCAAAACCCCATGCGGCTGCGAAACAGGTTTCATTCAACCAATTACCATTCTGTTGTTGTATGTAAGCTACTTTTGGTCTCACTCACTAGGTTCTTCATAACCCACCGCATCAAGAGTTTGTTGGGCTAGCTTTCGAACCGTTAGGACGAATTTAAGGTCATACTTACCTTCAAACTTGGTAAGTCCAGAAGTTAGTCTAGCGGCACATTCTCTGAATAGTGAAGCTTCACCATCAGTATCAGCTTTAGTAGCCGCATCTTTGATTTTGGTGAGATTGGTCTCATCTTCCAATTTATCAAATTCATATTTACCTTTGATGTTAGTATTCAATACTTTTCCTTGACTGTCAGCAGTCTCGAAACGCATATAATCAGTAGCACGTACATCCTTATAGGCATACTTGGTACCATTTGTGAAGATAATCTCTAGAATATTACTTACTGGAGAGTAAGTTGATGCTAGAATGTTACTCGATTTGTAGAGTGCTTTGGTTTTTCCGTTAGTTTCTTTCTTTTGTAATAACATGTTTTTGTATGTTTTTGTTGATTTAAGTTGTAACCGAGACTTTAATTACCCAGTTTGAAACAAATATACTATATTTATTTAAGAATAACAAGTTGATTTTTCATTTATTATGAAGTATATTTGTTTCAACCACGAAAAGAACTATGGATAGAGAACGGGAAGTAGAACCTAAACTAAAGGCAATTGTAAATGACGCTAAGGAAAGCGTTAGGGAACATAATGGCTATGATGTAAATCTAGGTCATATAGTAATGAGTGCGTTATTGGATGGTAAAAATAGGGCTTTCAGGGTGTTAGAACATATGAAGATTGATACCAACAGTCTATATGACACCCTCTTCGAAGAGATATATAACAAAGATATCACTCCAAGACCTTATGAACCTAAGAGGATAGGGTATACCGATGATGTGCAAGAAGTATTCAGAACGTTGGAGAAAGAGTCGGTGCAGTTAAATGAGAATACTATTGACACGGCACACTTATTTCTAACTATATTGAAGAGAAAGAATGATGTTACAAGAATAATGAAACATTTTGGAGTAGATTACAATGAATATAAAGAAGCAATTATTATAATGAGTAGATTTGAAGAGTCAGAAGAAGGAGATGATTACGAAGGTTCTGGAAACAGAAGACCTAAAAGACCAAGTAGAGGTAGCTTGGGTGTACCAAAAAACACAAACACAACGCCAAACTTAGACCAATACTGTAGAGATATATCAGAGGCGGTAAAACAAGGTGAGGTAGACCAAGTTGTGGGTAGAGAAAAGGAAATCAAACGAGTTTCAATGATTCTATCAAGACGTAAGAAAAATAACCCTGTTCTAATCGGAGAACCAGGAGTTGGTAAGACGGCAATAGTTGAGGGATTAGCTATGATGATACAGGAGAAGAAAGCCCCAAGAGTGATAGCTAAGAAACGTATATATTCGTTGAATTTAGCATCATTAGTCGCTGGAACCAAATATAGAGGGCAATTCGAAGAAAGGGTCAAAGCAATGATGGATGAGTTGAAAGCTAACCCTAATGTTATCCTATTCATTGACGAATTACATACGATGGTAGGGGCTGGAAATGCAAGCGGTTCATTGGATGCGTCCAACATATTCAAACCTGCGTTAGCGAACGGTGAATTACAAATCATAGGTGCAACAACACTTGATGAGTTCAGAGAGAATATAGAAAAGGATGGCGCCCTAACACGTAGATTCCAACAAGTATTGGTTGAAGAACCTTCACTGGAAGAAACTATTACAATCCTGACCAACATTAAAGACAAATACGAAGAGCATCATAAAGTAAGTTATACTGAAGAAGCTATTGAGGAATGCGTTAAGATGTCGGATAGATATATCTCTGACAGAGCTATGCCTGATAAGGCTATCGATGTTATGGATGAGGCTGGAGCAGCAACAAACTTAACCCAAGAGAAACCAGAGCGCATCAAAGCCCTTGAAGAGGTTAGGGCTAAAATTGAAGGGGAAAAGGAAGTAGTTGTCAACAAACAACGTTACGAAGAAGCCGCGAAGTTGAGAGACGAAGCCGCTAAAGTAGACAAAGAGTTGAATAAAGCTACCGATGAATGGGAAACATCGTTGGATACTAAGAGGACTAAGGTAGGTGTAACTGATATTTGTGACGTGGTATCTAATATGACTGGTATCCCAGTTAGTAAAGTGTCTAGCCAAGAGAATAAACGATTGGTGGGTATGCACAAAGTACTTAAGAAAGCAATCATAGGACAAGATAATGCTATCGATACGGTAACCCAAGCTATCAAACGTAATCGTTTAGGTATCAAGGATGAGAATAAACCAATCGGTTCATTTATCTTCTTGGGTCCTACTGGTGTAGGTAAAACTGAACTGGCAAAACAACTGGCTGAACAACTGTTCGGAGACTCAGATGCGGTCATTAGAATGGATATGAGTGAATACATGGAGAAGTTCACAGTAACACGATTAGTAGGTTCGCCTCCAGGATATGTTGGGTACGAACAGGGTGGTCAACTGACCGAAAAGGTTCGTAGAAAACCTTATTCTGTAATCTTATTCGATGAAATTGAGAAAGCGCATACTGACGTATTCAACATTTTATTACAGTTACTGGATGAAGGTCAATTGACTGATGGTCTGGGTAGAAAGGTAGATTTCAAGAATTGTCTTATTATCCTTACTTCAAATATAGGTGTTAAACAACTTAATTCTTATGGTGGTGGTCTAGGATACCAAACAGATGCAACTCAAATCAACAAGGATGCTAAGTCCAGAGGAATCATCGAAAAGGCGCTTAAAAAGGAGTTTGCTCCTGAGTTCCTTAACCGTATAGACGACTGCATCATATTCAACCAACTAAAACCTGAAGATATCAACAAGATTATTCATATAGAGTTGGGTCACCTTAAGGATAGAATGAGTGAAAGGGGTTATGAGATTAAGTTGGATAAATCCGCTATAGATTTCATATCCAAAGAAGGGTACCATGAAGAATATGGTGCCAGACCATTAGCCAGAGCAATTCAAGTTCATGTCGGTAATCTGATAGCTGATGAAATCCTACTTAAGAATATTAAAGAGGGTGATGTAGTAAACGTATCGTACAACAAGAAAGAAGAGAAAGTGTTCATTAAGAAGTGAGCTTAATATAACATGTATTATGAGGGTTGGGCTTTTGTCCGACCCTTTTATATTTATAGATATGATAGAGGACATATTAAACTCTAAGTACGATGAAGTTTTGGATGAGTTATTCATTTCAGAAAAGGGTGACCACCTGAGATTACACTCAATAATCCTAAAAGATGGTGTAAAGGAAGAGGGTTATGGTACTAAGATAATGGATGATATCATAGATTATGCGGATAAAAATAATATGATAGTGACGTTAACAGCGTCAAGCTCATATGGTAGCTCGAAAGGTAGGCTAATCTCTTTCTATAAACGTTTCGGATTCGTACCGAACAAGGGTAGAAATAAAGATTATCGATTTCAAGATACATTAATTAGAGAACCAAAGACGATGAACGAAGACAAAATCAAAGGCGGTAAAGCTGACAACCTATCAATTGACGATGTGGCAAAACACCACGGCATGGACGTGGATAAGATTAAAGGTGAACTAAAAGCTGGTACTGAAGACGAAAAGGAACATACTGGTGATAAAAGTAAAGCTAGTGAAATAGCTAAAGACCATTTAATGGGTAATCCAGAGTATTATAGTAAGATGGATGCTGCTGGTATTGACGAAGCTGCGTTCCCAATGATACGTAGAAAGATTCATGAAGCCGTTTCTAGGATATCTGTAGCCGATGAAACGCCTAAGAGTACGGTATACTTCATCTATGACGGAGAAAGACCGTTAGGGGGTATAGAAATCAGTAATGTATCTGGTTCCCCTTCAGACGATGAGGCTACCATCCTTAATATTGGTGGTGATGAGAAGGAACGACCTATAAAGGTCATACGTGATGCCATTCCATTGTTATTCAGAACTGTACCTACAATGAATAGGCTTTATGTTCCAACTAACGAACACAATAGAGCGTTCTGGGAACGTGCTGGAGCCAATAGAGTTGGTGACGGTTTACACGCTTTCGAAAGAGGGCACTAAGCCTCTCCCAACATTTCGCTTATATCTACCAACGTATCTTTGATATGTCGAATATACGAATGCTCGTGCGGTTGTTTACGCTTAACAAAGCGTTTCATACCACCAACACCTGCATTATAGGCTACCAGACCCTTTAATATTCCATGCTCTTGAAGATTATCTCTGGTCATCAATCCCCACAATATTATATTATTGGTTGGGTTGGATAACCACTTGATAACGTTAGTTCTACGCTTCTTAGGTGTATCTACAAACGAGAAGTCCGTGGCACCTAACGCATATAGTTCCTCTGGGTCACTAACATGGTTTCTAAGGTAACCAATGGCGGTTGCTGGCATTATCTGTGTGATACCTACCTCACCCGAAGAACCTCTGACCACTTGACCATGTTTTCTATGGTCTGACATATAAAACTGCCTAGCCCCACTCTCAAGACATAATTGACCTACTAACCACTCCAACACCTCATCATTCTCATTCAAACCAAAATAGTCCACTACACGTAGGAACGTATTAACGGTACTGGTATCAGTTTCGTAATTATATAATCTGAAGCGTGATAATACGTAATCGAAGTTAACTGGTGCTACTCCCGCAGTAATCACACTATCTATACGCTCAACATTTTTCTCAAGCTTGACCATACACTTTCTATTGTCCATGGTGAGGTAAAATATGATAACCACTACCACACCTATTGTTGCTAATATTGCTATTAATTTCTTGTCCATCTTACAAATATAAGGGTTTTTTAGTTAAAAAGCAAACCTTAACTCCGTTTTGGGTAAGGTTTTATCATATGTGCTATCTGCTTCTTAAGGAATTTACGATTGGATTTGCTACCACGATAGTAGAAATACCTATGTTTATTATATTGAGGTACGAAGACCGCATCTGGGAACATTGCCAGTATGTCTTCTTTCTTCTGACTACCTACTTTACTTCTCATGGCTCTGGCGCCATAGATTTTACCGTTCGGGTACTTATCAGTTACGATTCTAACACCAAACCTACCTTTGGGCTTCGTATTCTTTATGTTGGGGTTGGATTCTCGCATACTACCTATGTAAGTGAAGTTGCAAGCTTGGTATATTGTACCTATCTCACCAGCAGCTTGGTCAGTCGTTACCGTTATAACGTCATATTCTGGTGGTAATTGCTTTATACTCTCCATTATTAGTTTTGAGCCAGAGTGGGGATGCGCCCAATGGACACAAACCCCTCTACTAAGCAATAACATTCTACCTGTGTAATGGTATTTATCCCAGTGCCCTAGGTTTTCAATGTAATCCTTACTGAAAACGGTTACACCAGCACATACACCATCGTAGAAGATACCAAAATAGTAATAAGCAACGGCAGGCATACAACCTAACCACTCGTACTCTTCAATTATTTCTTTGGCTAAACTACGCTCTATCGGTTTGACAATAGCGTTGGATATATCTCTATCGATACCTTCCCAGATTGGGGTTACTCCCGAAGCTTTTTCTTCTTCTTCCTTTTGTTCACGGATAACTCGTTGGTAAGCTTTACCAACAGGGAGTATAATTCTCTCGTCTGTCATTCAATTGTTTGTTGTTGTTACCGCAAATATACTCTTAATTTATAGGTAAAACAACCAGGCATTTTAAAACACGAAAAGCCAAGGTAACACCTCGGCTTTTCAATATTGTTTAGTAAATTACTTACTTACTTTGACCTCTTCGACCCCTTTTAGCGTCTTAAGTTCCTCTGTTAGGGTTTGAATTTTACCCTCAATTAACTTAGCTTTCTCACTTTTAGCGTGTTCTGCTAATCTCTTGTTTACTTCTTCTGTAGCCAATTTATCAATGATATCGACTATTTTTTCTTCGTTAAGTCTAACTACTTTTACTTTCTTATCTGACATGTCTGGAAAATTTTTAAGCTTAAAATTATTTTTCTTTAAATAAATATAAAGCAGACAAGCAAAAGTCAGTTTTTTCCCTCACATTCTATAGAAAAGATTTTAAGCAGGTCTCTGACCTTTAGGTTTTTCATCTCAGCAAACCTAACCGTAGCTTCACGTATATGTCTACATCTAATTGTTTTAATGGTCTCACCATCGCTACTCACTAATCTATAATCCATCATCGTAGTATTCATATTTTGCGTTATCTATTACCTTTACATTAGGTAAATATGTTTTAAAGTCCTCAGCTAATAAAGAATTTCCCACACTAACCCAATCAAGGCTACCACCTTTGGATTTGTCTAATTCTTTTATTGATTCTGGTAAGTCGAATATAGGGTTTCCACCTAATGATAGGTACCTTAAATTCTTCAACTTACCTATAGTGTCTGGTAATTTTGATATACTATTTCTATTCAAACTCAATAGCTCCAAATTCTCTAAATCACCAATACTGGGGTCTACTGATAGGATTTTACAACCAGTTAATGCTAATCTGGTCAACCTATTATAATTGGCGATAGTATTGGGTATTCTCACTATGGGTTTATCCTTAACTCTTAAGCTGGTCAGGTCGTAATCCATAAGTTCGAATAGTAAGTACCCCATATCAAACCTGTATAACCAACTCATATACGTATTACTTTTGGTACCACTACTCATTCCTATCAATTCCCTCAACTCGCTCATAATGTACTCCTTGAGTGATTCGCTTTTATGGAATATGTCCAGAGATTTTACTGGTCTATCCGATTTATCCATGAACTGACTGGTCTCAAAATGTATCTGATACAATTCGGAGTCAACATCTTCAAATAAGTCTGTCGGTATGATAACATACAGTTTAGATGGTTTACCATCAGGTCTATTGTGTGTGGTATACTGCCTAAAGTTGGTCTGTGATGGTATTGCTGTACACCACTTGGTGAACTTATGAAATACCGTAGCAGCCTCTTTAGTTAAAGGCGTATACACCATGAAATGTCGGTCTTTGAACGTTATCTTAGCCTCACGCATATCAACAAATCGTTGCATGGCTCGTTTAAGACCAGATACGTCCTTCTCAACGAATGGGTCAACGGCATCAAATAATTCGGATAGGTTATTATACTGGTTAATGTTAGTATAATCCCTGATATGATTAAGATTGAAATTGGCTTTGCAATACTTGGTGAAGTTCCGTTTACGCTTATTGGTTTCGAATACCTCAAGATACTCTTTGGCTATAACCAAATCCTCACAGGCGAAACGAATGGCATCATTATCACTACCGTTCTTTAGCATATTGGTGAATACCTTAAGCATCCACTGCACGAACATCTTGTTATTGGTGGGGTCAGCCGCAATCATACGACCAAGTAAGGTAACCTCAACAGAAACCTTTTTGGTCATCTTGGTTGAGCGTTCGTTACGGTACTTCTCTGAATGATAGGCTATGATAGTATCATCCAAAGGGTCTTGCACCTGTATAATACTCTCGAAACCTTCTTCTCCGTATTCACCCAACACCTCATCTTCGTCATCAATGTCAAAAACATTGAACTCTTTGATAAGATACTCGATACGTTTGTCGGTGGATTTATTACCCATTTACCAAATATACCATTTTTTCCTGACTAAAACAAATTAAAAGCCGAAATCAGCCTTAAAATCTTCATCTACGTAGGACTCAACAATACGATAAAGGGTCGTAAGTAATGTAGTACGCTCAATATTGCTCAGTATATCCAACACTGCCCGATTTGGGTTTTCACGCCCACTTAATCTATATTTAAGCTCATCGAATTCAGTTAGATACCCATGCTTTATTAGGTCGTCTGATATCATGTTATATACTTCCCATCTTTCGATTTTACTTTCGTCTTGAAGTGGATTTACTTCATTAATCAGGAAACGTCTGTAGGTAGTGTTTAAATACCTGTTATTGTCATTAGAACCGTTGTCTATTGTAAATTCATTTAGCCTCATGGCACAGTGTTTTTAATAGAATTGTTATACCTCTATAAATAGCGATGTGATGAGTCGAACGACTACTAAAAGTTCATTATCTTGTAGTATAGTCGCTCTAATTCGGGGCTATTCTTCTTAATGTCAGCTAGTACATCTAAACAAACTTTATTGGGGTTCTCGGAATCGGTCAATCGGTATTGTAACTCTCGGACTCTAAGACTGTCCTTGACGTTGTTCTTTAACTCTAAAATTACTTGATTGTAAGTGAGCCAAGCTTCAGCCCTCTTCTTGTTCTTGGTGGAAACCGACTCTAAAATCTTGGTCTCGAATTTCTCTTCTAGATAGGTATCCACACTGCCGTTAACTTCCCTCAGTATATCCCTTATCTTGTCTTTCATCTCTATCTCATTTCTGCATCGACATGTTTTTAGTTAACATCCCGTTCTCTATATTCCCATCAGCCCAATCTCTTATAAGCTGCTTTAGGAACTCTTCTCCAACATCATCATACTTCTGTAATAAGTAACTTAATAAAGCCTTACCATCGATTAACTCATTATCCGCTTTGATACGAAATCCAGCCCCCTCATGATACTCACCACCCTTACGGTTGGTGACCACCTGTGGCTCGTAATTCAAATCTAAGTCGTGTTTGATTTTATCTACAGTACCAGAATATAACCCACCTTCGTTTAGATAGGTCAAGACCATACCAAGCTGTGATTCCTTTATGATGATTTTCTTACTCATACATCTATAAATATCACGCCCAGTTAAGCAATTTCATTTAATTTTGCTTGGATGACACCTTTTGGTTGAACACCAACAGCCTCATGAACCACTTTGCCGTCCTTCATGTATACCAATTTTGGTATTCCTCTTATACCGAACTTAGCGGCTGCTCTGGATTCTGTGGTTACATCTACCTTACCAACCTTTACGTTGGGGTTATCAGTTTCAATCTCTGATATAATCGGTGCCAATATTCGGCAAGGACCACACCATTCAGCCCAAAAGTCTAATAATACTATACCATCCTTGATGGTTTCTTCTATGTTTGCGTCTGTTACTGTCATAACTATAAATTAACTTGGTTTCTTCTATTATAATACCCGTTAGGGAAAAGGTAATCATTTACCATACTTTGTCCATTATAAATATCACGGTAAAAGCGTTCGGTGAAAAAACCTACCACTATTTCTGCCGCCATCCCTTCATTCAACCCGTATTCCACCTCAAGCTCCGTCATTAACCAAACTATAAGAGTCCCACTTTCGCCCTCAGAGCTTACAATATGTGAATTGGGTGCATTACCCAGATATCTCACGATATTGCCGCAGAACACCTCAAAAGACCCTTGAGAGCCTCTTTTGCTTAACATATGAGCGCAGAATGTATGGTCATAATACATTACGGTCATTTCAGCCATGATACCCATGAAGTTAATATGGGTCTTTTCGTCCATGGTCATTGATATTTATTTGTATGGATTCGCAATTGACTCAATTTATTAAGGAATATCTATACGAATCGTTCAGCATCGATAAGATTAAAGACCGAAAGAACCGAAAGTTCAAAAGAGGTGTTGTTCTGGATATGGGGTATGTCATGTATGTGTCTGATTATGGTAGGATTAGGATTAGAGAACAAGTGTTCGAACACCTAAAGGATATTTTCAACGTTGATGATGCTATCATAACTGAGGTCATGTCTGATTATTTAACGGAAACTAAAGGTAGTAAGAAAAAACTACGACCTACCAAGAAGCGACCTTCTCAAATCGTAAGATAGACCAGTAGGTAACATTCCAACCATCAATAGAGGCTAACGTTTCCTGTGTAATTACCTTCATAATACTTCCATCCCAATTTAACATCGTTATAGGTCTTGCAGAACCACCAAGTTGTGTGGTACCAACGGGATATTCAATCACGCTAACATCGTTCCAATCAAATTGTGTCAACGCATACGGATGTATGGAATCATTATTCAACCAGAATTCGTCAATTATAGTGCCGTTAGGGAAAAATGTCCATGTGGTATGGTCTCTAACTAAGGTTTCAATAGGGTAAGTGGCACCACCAACCCTTAAACTGCTATTATCACCATCAGCAAAGTGGTCATACTCAGTTACTTCATGTGAGAAATGGCGCTCAATGTACAAATCACCACTACGCAATACCCAAGAACCAGTAAATGTGAACTCGTCCGTATCGTTAAGGTCGTTGAAATCACCTATTAGATTACATGAACCCAATGTTAGACTTAACGTAACGAATAATGATATTAAAAACCTATTCATATTACAAATATAGGGAATTTAATCAAGAATTGCAAACTTTAACCTATTTCTCTAGGTTCAGGGAACGATTTGATAACATTACTGGCAAGGTCACAAATGGTCGAATCATAGTCACTTTGAGGGAAAACACTCTTCGTGAACCCATATACAAAGTACTCAAGACTGGTCTGACGACTTCTAACACCATCACCCATTCTATCAATCTGACTGTCAACCAAACTCATAGATTCATAACCCTTCTCAGCCTCAATCTTATCCAATAACACCTCCTTTTGGTTATCTAAATTAGAAAACTGTTCATCAAAACCCTGTAATTTGGTGTGGTAGTCTTCGAATACTTCCGTTTTCCCAGCTAAATCCGCTATAGATATGAAAGATATCTCATTCCATAATCTCTTAATCTCAACATCAATCCTATCAAAAGCCTTTTGAAATGACTCAATATTGTAATCGACACCCTCAAGTAGTTGTATCATCTCTAATTGACCCTCGGTCATTATAACTCGCTTCTTCATACTATTAAATATCACTTGACAAACTAAAAGATTATACCTATATTTGATATATGGCTAACTACAATTTCCAAGAAGATATTCAAATAGGTGAGGATGGTGAACAAACAATAGTGGATGACCTGAAAAACTTTGGTATTAACTTCATATCAGATAATAAAGACTATAGATACGATATCCTGATGGAGAAGGATGGTAAACAAGTAACATACGAAGTCAAAACCGATGTATTCTGTACCAAACACTTCAATACCGACACTGGTAATATGTTCATAGAATTCCACTCAAGAGGTAAAGACTCTGGAATTACTGTCACAGAAGCCGATTGGTTCGTTATGTATTACAAATATCTTGACGAAATATGGTACATCAAAACCGATAAACTAAAAGAATTGATAGCCGAAAACACCTTCTTTATCTCGGAACACTCTGGAGACCAAGGAAGTAACACCAAAGGGTACCTGATACCAAGAAAAAATTTCCAAAATAATTTCATAGTTCGCACCGTAGACTGATATTTATTATTATTAAACCTAAAAAACTATGGATATAGAACAAAAAAAACAACAATTAGACGAGTACGGTAAGATTTTATTGGGACCTGGTGGTTTCTTCGAAAACATGCCCGAAGACCAAAAAGATGTGTTTGGGGATGCCCTCATGCTTATCGCTGAAATTAAGGCTCACGAAATGATTCAAGAACAAATGGGGGGTGGATTTGAAATCAACCTTAACCTACCAAGTATCAACTTGGATAACCTGTTCAGCATTAACCCTAAACCAAGTTATAAGGAAGAATACCACCACGAAGAAAATCATTATGGATGTGGAAACTGTGGTCAAGACCCTTGTATGTGCCAACCAGAAGGTGAATGGAAATGTGACGCATGTGGTTCAAACCCTTGTATGTGCGGTGGACAAGAATACCACAATGAGGAAATGGCTGAGATACAAGAAAGAGCAGAAGCTGTAGCCGCAACCGAAGTTGAAGAAATGGCAGAAGCAGAA